>Ga0268360_1001515_pt1 | contig 23423 bp, 25 predicted proteins | sample BioMet11_FD_192465 | JGI IMG/M metagenome (GOLD analysis project Ga0268360, IMG submission 192465) | Sewage microbial communities from Oakland, California, United States - Biofuel 11 (Illumina Assembly) | ecosystem: Engineered > Wastewater > Sewage > Unclassified | place: USA: California... | reverse complement strand
CGCCGCCGCTAGGCGCCGTCCGCTAGGCGCCGTCCGCTAGGCGCCGTCCGCTAGGCGCCGTCCGCTAGGCGCCGTCCGCTAGGCGCGCGGTCGGCCGGCTGGGGCTGAGTCGCTCCGCCACATCGAGTAGAGCGTGGAGCCCACGACCGCGGCTATGATGATGCCTCCGCCGGCTAACGCGTTGGGACCCGGCTTCTCCCCGGTCGCCAGGAAGACCCACACCGGGTTGAGCACCGGCTCGATGACCCCTATGAGGCTCGAGTCGATGGCCGTGATCCTCTGTATCCCATAGGCGAAGAGCACCGAGGCGAGGCCTATCTGCAGCACCCCGAGGCCCACGATCGCGGCGACCGCCTTCGCGCTGAGGACTGGGGCGGGGAGGAAGAGGCAGGCGACGGCGGACACGGCCGACGTGATCACGTGGGCGATGATGGCCGACTCCACCGGCGAGCCCTCCTTCTGCTTGCGCATCAGGATCACGTACAGGGAGAAGGTGAGCCCCGCCGCCGCCGCCGCGACGTTGCCCAGGAGGGAGCCGCCCCCGATGCCCCCCGCGAAGAACAGCGCCATGCCCAGGGCGACGGCGGCGAAGGCCACGAGGTGCACCGCCTTGGGCCTCTCCTTGAGGACGAAGGACCCGATGATCCCCACGTACACGGGCTCCCCGTACTGGAGGAGTATCGCGTTGGCCGACGTCGTCGCCTTGTTCGCGTATACGAAGAGGAGCATCGTGGCCGAGTAGCAGAGGGCCGCGAGCAGCTGGGTGGCCGAGAAGGTGATCCGCGGGCGCCGGACCCAGACGATCATGAAGACCGCGGCCACGGCGCTCCGCCCGAAGGCGATGGCCATGGGGTTCCAGTCCACGAGCTTTATGAAAATCCCCGCCAGGCTCCACAGCGCGGCGCAGCCGGCCATCGCCGCCATCCCGACGGCTCGGGGCCCCCGAATCGACGCAGCCATGGGATCGATAGTAGCTGAATGCGGGGGCGAGCTTCAATCGGAGCGGGGGGCGAGAGGGAGACCTTTCCGAAAGGTCTCCCTCTCGCGCTCACCCGTCCAAACGGGGCTCCGCAGGCCGCCGGCGACCTGCGGAGGACGGCGGCGGCCGCGTTGGGCGAAATATCCTCGGCGGGCCGCAAAAGCGAAGAGCCCAGCCTCTCGGCTGAGCTCTTCCGTTAGCCCCTAGCGGAATCGAACCGCTCTTTAAAGATTGAGAATCTTTTGTCCTAACCGATAGACGAAGGGGCCGCGTGAAGAAAAAGATCACTCGGTTATCTTTTTCTTCACGGGCTAAACTCGCTTTCGCTCGTTTAGCTCTCCGCCCGCGATCCGGTTCCCCAAGACCGCGGTTCTCGCCTCGCGTCGGAGTCGGTCGGCTCGCGGCGCCAGACAAAGAGGGGCGTCGCTATGCGGCGCCTCCCTGGTTCCCCTGTTTTCCCCAGGGAGGATTCGAACCCCCACAAACAGATCCAGAGTCTGTCGTGCTACCATTACACAACCGGGGAAAGTACAGAACGTACCTTACAGAAAACCCGCCCGTCCGTCAAGAGGTGGGGGTCGGGACCTCGGAGCGGCGCAGGTCGAAGACCTCGAGCTGGGGGCTCTCCATGCCGTTGAAGCGGTTCATCGTGACCTTGAACACGAGGTCTATGCGGTCCCCGGTCTTGGAGTCGTAGTCGAAGTCGAAGTCCCGCTGGAGGCGCTGGGCGCCGTCCCAGACCAGGGCGGGCCACTTGTGCTTGCCGAAGTCCAGGGTGAGCTTCAAGTGGTTCTGCTCTTTTTTCCCCACCAGCTGGACGTCGGCTATGGACACGTCCTTAGCCAGGAAGACCAGGGGCTCGTTGGCCTCGCCGAAAGGCTCGAAGCGCTCGGTCACCTGGGCCAGCTCGGGCCTGAGGTAGTCGTGGGGGAGCTCGGCGTCTACCTGTATGCTCTCCTCGTCCTCCTCCAGCTCGAGGGCCTGGGCGTAGGCCACGGTCCTGGCCTCGAACTCCGGCCAGTCCGCGGCCCGCAGGCTGAATCCGGCGGCCTCGTCGTGCCCGCCGTAGTCGATGAAGAGCTCGGCGCAGGATTCCAGGAACGAGGAGACCGGGAAACCCCGGGCCGAGCGTATGGAGCCGACGACCGTACCGTCCTCCTGGAAGGAGGCGACTATGGCCGGGACCTTGAGCACTCCGGTCACCTTGGACGCTATGAGGCCGGTGACCCCGCGGAACACCTCCTTGGAGCCCACGACCGCGAGCTTGCCGTCCCTGGCGGCGAGGCTCTCCCTGGCCAGGGGGTACACGATTTCCCAGGTCTCTCCCCCCAGGCGCCTGCGCTCGGAGTTCATGGCCAGGATCTCCTCGGCCTTGGTCTCCCGAAGGGGCCTCTCGGCCGCGAGGAAGAGCTCGACGGCCCGATCCGCCTCGCCCATGCGCCCGGCGGAGTTGACCACCGGGGTGACCTGCCAGGCGATTTCGCTCGCCCCGAGCTTCCTGCCGAGGAGCCCGGCCTTGAGGAGGAGCTCCGAGGCGCCGGGCCTGGGCTTGCGGTTCATCGCCGAGAGGCCGCGCCGCACGAGGATGCGGTTCTCGTCCCGGAGGGGCATGAGGTCGGCGATAGTGCCCAGGGCGACGAGCTGGAGCCGGGCGAGGTCGTCCTCGCCGAACCAGTCGGCCTTCTTGAGGGCGAAGGAGACGAAGAGGTTCTCGAGGACGTCGATCTCCCCCAAGCCGTCGGCGGTGTAGCGCCCGATGGCCGAGAGCTCCCGGAGCCTCACGAGGCTCTGACCCCTGGTCTGGGGGATGTACTCGGCGGCGTCGGGCGCGAGGTCGTAGAAGAGGACTTCGGCCCCCTTGCCGAGGGCCTTCTCGAGGAGCCTGCGCTGGATGGCGCCGTCCCAGACGAATATCTGCCGATCCTTCAGGAAGGGCACGAGCCTCGTGCGCTCGAGGTCGACCATGCCGGGGACGATGGTCTCGCTGATCCTCCCGGTCTCCACGAGGTTCGAGAGCCGCACGGCCTCGATCTGGTAAGCCTCGTTGACCGGCCGCACGTTGAGTAGGGCGACCTGCTGCTTGTAGACTCCGGTCCTGGCCAGTTTGAGGGCCGAGGCGAGCTTGTACACGACGCCGCAGCCGGCCAGGTCCCGGAAGGGGTATCCCGAGTCCGGGAGCTTGGGGTCGAGCACTGCCAGGGCGGCCGGAGGTTCCCCGGCCTGGAGCCGGTGGTGGTCCGCCACGATGACGTCGATCCCCAGGTCCCCGGCCCTGTCGATCTCGGCGTGGTTGGAGATGCCGCAGTCCACCGTGACGATCAGGGTGCCGCCGGCCTCGGCGAATCCCTCGACCGCCTTGGCCGTGAGGCCGTAGGGCTCGTTCTTGGTGGGCACCCTCCAGCTCGCCTCGATGCCTAGGTCCCTCAGGGACTCCACCATGAGGGCGGTGGCCGTCACGCCGTCGGTATCCCGGTCCCCGAAGACCAGGACCTTCTCGCCTTCGTCGGCCGCGAGGAGGATGCGGTCCACCGCGTCCTCCATCTGGGCGAAGAGGAAGGGATTGCGGAGGTAGCGCGGGTCGTCCTCGAGGAAGTAGAGGAGCTCCGAGGGCTCGGTGATGCCCCGGCGGGCGAAGATCGAGGCGGTCAGGAGGTCGAGGCCGTATCGGCTCGCCAGCTCCCTGACCGCCTGGGGTGAGACATCCTTCTTGTTCCAGTTCATGGGTATACCTTCATAGGGCGCATATTTCCTTGACGATGAGGGAGGCCTTGGGGGCCGGGGGAGTCCGGGAGAAGCCGAAGGCCGAGACCGCCAGCTCAGCGGCCGCGGCGATGGCCGCCTCGTCCTTGCCGTACATAGTGCAGAGCCTCTCGCGGGCGGCCACCGGGGCTCCGGACTTCTTCTCGAAGACGAACCCGACGTCGGGGAAGACCAGGTCTGCGGCGGTGTCCCTCCCCACTCCGAGGTAGACCCCCGCGCGCCCGATCTTGTAGGCGTCGATGCCGGAGAGGTAGCCCGCCTCGGGGGCGAGGATGTCGTAGCTGTGAGCGGAGCGGCACTCGCCGCGGAGTTCGAGGAGCCGGTCCGTCCGGCCTCCCTGGGTAGTAACGTTATCGAGGAAGAGCTCCTTGGCCCGGCCGCTCCGTATGGCCTCGCGGCATCGGGCTTCGCCCTCCTCCGCGTCCCCGGTTACGCCGGCGGCCACGAGCATCCAGGCGCCGAGGCGGTAGGTGACCTCCATGAGGTCCGCGGGGCCCGAGCCCTCGAGGCAGTCCAGGGCCTCCTCGACCTCGAAGAAGTTCCCCACCTTGTTCCCGAGGGGCTCGCCCATGTCGGTGATCACGCTCACGATGCGCTTGCCCATGGCGGTGCCGGTGCTCGCGAGGCTCCGGGCGAGGGTCTCGGCGGCCTCGGGAGTCTTCATGAAGGCCCCGGGCCCGGACTTGACGTCGAAGACCAGGGACTCGGCCCCCTCGGCCACCTTCTTGGAAAGGATGGACGCGGTGATGAGGGGCACGGACTCGACTGTGGCCGTGACGTCCCGGAGCGCGTAGAGCTTCTTGTCCGCCGGCACGATCTCGGCGGTCTGGCCGGTCATGGCGAAGCCGTCCTTGCGGATGAAGTCGCGGAACTCCGCCTCCGAGAGCCCCGTGCGGTAGCCGGGGATGGACTCGAGCTTGTCGAGGGTGCCGCCGGTGTGCCCCAGGGCCCGGCCGGACATCATGGGCACCTTCACGCCGCAGGCGGCGACCATGGGCGCTAGGATGAGGGATACCTTGTCCCCGACGCCTCCGGTGGAGTGCTTGTCGACGAAAGGCCCTTCGATGCCCGAGAGGTCCATGACCTTGCCGGAGCGGAGCATGGAGTCGGTGAGGGCCGCGGTCTCCCGGGGCGTCATGCCCTCGAAGAAGACGGCCATGAGCCAGGCGGATACCTGGTACTCGGGCACCGTGCCTGCGACGTAGCCCTTGACTATGAACTCTATCTCCTCGCCTGAGAGCTCGCCGCCCTCGCGTTTTTTCTGGATCAGGTCTACGGTTCGCATTGCTCCTCCCAAGATACTGCCGGGGGCCGGCCCCGCGATTGAACCCGCGCGGCCCCGGGCCGAGGTTCAGGTCCCCGAGAGCTCGGCGCCCCGCACTTCAGTATACACCGAGCCGCCCCTCCGAAGCTCGGACTTATACAGGGCGCAGCGCCGGATAGTCCAGGAGCCTTCGAGCTCGCCGACGGCCTCCCGGAGTCCCGCCGCGGCGGGTGGAATGCCCCCCGTGGCGCCTGACCTCGCCAAGGTGATGTGGGGAGCGAAGGGCCGTCCGCCCGGCCACTCCGGGTTCAGGGGCGCCGTGGACGCGGCGCGGGCGCCCCGGGCCAAGGCCTCGTTCACCGCCCGGTGGAGGGCCGCGCAGGCCCCGCCGTCGTCGATCCTGGCGAAGAGCACCCGCAGCTCCGCCGCTTTCCCCCTCGCGTCGGCCGCCAGCGGCCCTCCGCTCCGCCTCCCGGAGCCACGGCCGGCGGGGAAGCCCCCGAGACCGGAGAAGCGGAACTCGACGGGCCCGAAGGCCGCGGCCGCGCCCAGGCTATCCGCCGCCACGTCGAACCGCTGGCCGTCGATCTCCCCGAGGAAGGCCAGGGTGAGGTGGTAGCCCTCGGGGCGAGCCCAGGAAATTCCGCGGCTCGCCCCCCTCGGCTGCCGCGGCGCCCGGGGAAGCGCGGCCTCATCCTCGACGCGCGCTTCGGGGGAGCCCCCCGCCTCGAGGGCCTCGCGGCAGGCGGCGGCGGCCCTCTCGAGGGCCCGGCGCGCTTCCTCGGGCATGCAGAGGGCTATGAAGCACCTCACGGGACGACCATCCCGGCCTCCAGGGAGGCCAGGGGCGCTTCGGCGGCCTTGCGCGCCACGGCGAAGAGGAAGGACCTGAGCTTCTCCTCGGTCTCGGGGAGGAGGGGCAGGGCGGCGGCCTCGGACAGCGGGAGCTGGAGGCTCCGCACGAGCCAGCGCAGGCACCCCGAGCTCAGGCCCAGGGCCCGGTCCGCTTGGGCGGCGCAGTCGAGGCAGAGGAAGCTCTCGAGGGCGAAGGAGTAGGCGGCCACGTCCTCGGCTCCCCTTGAGAGCCGGAGCTCCTCCCCGCACTGGGCGCAGGATAGGGGATCGGGGCCGAGGCCTAGGAGGTTCACGAGTTTCCAGAGGAAGACGAGGAGGGGCGCCGAGCTCGCGCCCGGCTCGGCCCCGTCGAGGGCGGCCAGGCAGTCGAGGGATAGCTCGAGGACCTGGGGATAGTCGCCCCCGCCCCCCGAGGTCTTGATGAGGAGCTCGGCGACGAGCCCCGCTGCCCAGAGCTTCCCCAAGTCTTCCCGGAGGGAGGGGTACGAGTCCCTCACGTCGAAGTCCGAGAGCTTCTGGAAGTCCTTGACCGGATCGAGGTAGGAGAAGGCCCGGCCGGAAGCGTAGGGCGCGGCGAGGGACCTGAGCCTGGACTTGGGACCCCCGAAGACGAAGACGTCCACGAGGCCCGCCTCGGCGGTCATCAGCGTGAGGATCCGGGAGCCTCCGGGGCTCTCCCTCGCGCGCAGGGCGAGGGCTTCGTACACTAGGTTCCTCGCGCCCACGGGAGGAGTATCCGACCGGGTCGGCGGAGTGTCAAGGATAGCGCCTCGGGGCTACCCTAGTCGGCGATCCACCACCGGACTCCTCCCGAGTAGCCCGAGGCCAGGCGGGCTGCCCGCTCCCGGGAGATCCTCTCGAGCTCTTTGCGGCGGTACTTCCTCGACCAGAGCCAGCCGACGGCGAAGCCGCCGATGTGGGCGAGGTAGGCCACCCCTCCTGAGCTCCAGCCGACGAGGCCGCCGAAGATCTGCATCACGAACCAGAAGCCTATCACCAGCCAGGCCGAGAGCGCGGTGGGGATGAAGTTGAAGAGGAGGACGGTGACCCGGTTGCCCGGGAAGAGCACGAGGTAGGCTCCCAGTATCCCCGAGATCGCCCCCGAGGCCCCCACGAGAGGCGTCCCGAGTCCCTCCCCGGTGACGAAGGTCCCCGCCACGTGGGCCAGTGACCCGACGACCCCCGAGCCTAGGTAGAGGAGGAGGTAGCGGAACCGGCCGATGCGGCACTCGACGTTGTCCCCGAAGACCCCGAGGAAGAGCATGTTCCCCGCGATGTGGAGGATGCCCCCGTGCAGGAAGAGCGAGGTGAGGAGGGTGAGGTAGCCGCCCCCCGCCAGGATGTAGGCCGGCACCAGGGCGAAGGCTTCTACGGCCCGCCCGTCGGTCCCGAAGCCCTGGACGAAGACGAACACGAATACGTTCGCGAGGATGATGAGCCAGGTCAGCCAGGCCGAGCCCTTCCGGCCGCGGTTGTCGTCTCCTATCGGGATCATCGGGACCTCCGGCTACGAATATACTGGCGGCCGCCTCTTCCGGGCTAGAACCGGTACCTGCAGCCGAGGCCTCCCTGCATGGTGAGGGCCGTCTTGGGGACGAGGTCGAGCCCGGGGGCCAGCTCGAGGCACACTTCGATTGGGACCTTCCGGAATCGGTACTCGAGGCCGACGGGGACCTGCGCCCCCAAGCCGAAGTCCGAGCCCAGCTCCACCTGGGCGCCGCCGCCGAAGTAGAAGGGTATCCTCAGGTCCTTGATCTTGATGAGGTCGGGCAATTCCTTGATCCAGTTGCCCTGGAGGATGAGCTCGGAGTCGTCGCCGAAGCGCCAGGCGGCCTTGGCCTCGAGGGACTGATCGCGGCCGATGCCGTAGCGGAAGCTGATCCCCGTCGGCTGGCCCAGGAAGACTCCGAGGGCGGCTCCCTTGGACGAGTCGGCCGCCGCGCCCTTGGCCGCGGCCTCCCCGAAGGCGAGGCTCGAGGCCGCGACGGCTATGGCTACGCAGATTCCCGAGACTCTTTTAAAGGCGTTCATGCGCTGCTCCTCCTGGCTATTCGCCACTGCATATTCTATCGCGGGATCGCGGCCGTGGCGAGAAGGGCGTACTTGAAGGGCATCGACCAGCCGTGCTATCACCAGGCATGCTGCGCCTCGCCCTCTTCGACCTCGACGACACCCTCTACCACCATTACCTCGGCGTGGGCGACGAGATCGTCCAGCGCATGAACGCCTACGTCGCGCGCTATCTCGGCGTCGCGCCGGAAGAGGCCCTCGCGATCCGCAGGAAGGAAGCCACGAAGTACGGTTCCACCCTCGAGTGGCTGAGGGCGGAGAAGGGCTTCTCCGACGCCGAGGGCTACTTCGCCGCGGTGCATCCCGAGGGCGAGGAGCACCTCATCGGCCCCGACCCCGAGCTCGCGCGCACTCTCGACGCCCTCGGCCTGCGCAAGGCGGTGCTCACCAACAGCCCGTCGGAGCACGCGCGCCGGGTCCTCGCCAAGCTCGGCGTCGCGGACCGCTTCGAGGCCATCTACGACATCCGCTTCAACAGCCTCAAGGGCAAGCCCTGGGCCGAATCCTACCGCCGGGCTTGCGAGTCCTCGGGGGTCCGAGTCGAGGAGGCGATCTTCGTCGACGACCTGCCCAAGTACGTGCGCGGCTTCCTCGACATCGGGGGGATGGGCTTCCTGTACGACGAGTCCGGCCGCTTCCCCGGCGAGGACATGCCCCGGATCAAGTCCCTCTCCGAGCTCTCGGCGATAGCCGCCTTCCACTAGGCCCCCGCCCCGCCGCGAGCCTCGGTCCCTAGAGTATCCTGAGCTTGTAGAGGAGCTCGACCAGGCCCTTCGTGGCCTTCTGGGACCCTCCTCCGTAGGGCGGGTAGAACCGCTTCGTCATGTTCATCCGGCCCTGGCGCATGCAGTTCCGCTCGTGGGAGAAGGTCTTGAAGCCGTACAGACCGTGGTAGTTGCCGGTGCCGCTCATGCCGACGCCGCCGAAGGGCACCTCGAGGTTCTCGATCTGGACGATCAGGTCGCCGACGCAGGCCGAGCCCGAGGTTGTCCGGGCGAGCACCTCGTCGACGCCCTTCCGGTCCCGCCCGAAGACGTAGAGCGCGAGGGGCTTGGGCCGCCCCTGTATGAAGCCGAGGACCTCCTCGACGGAGTCGTAGGCGAGGATGGGCAGGATGGGGCCGAAGATCTCTTCGGCCATCACCTCCATCTCCGCGGTCACCCCCGAGAGGATGGTCGGCGGCGAGTAGCGCTCCCCCGCGTCGAACTCGCCTCCGAGCTCGAGCGCGGCTCCCTTGGCGAGGGCGTCGGCCACGAGGGCCTCGTGGCGAGCGCAGGCCGCGGCGTCGACGATGCGCACGAAGTCCGGGGAGGCCCTCCTCGCCTCGGGCGACTCGCCGTACATCCTCTTCACGGCCTCGGCCGCCGCCGCCGCGAAGGCCGGCACGAGGGAGCGGGGGCAGAAGAGGTAGTCCGGGGCGATGCAGGTCTGGCCGGCGTTGAGGCACTTGCCCCACAGTATCTTCGCGGCGGCGTCCTCGAGGTCCGCGTCGGGGAGGATCACCGTCGGCGACTTGCCGCCTAGCTCGAGGGTCAGCCCCGCGTGGGCGCGCTGGGCCGCTTCGCCGACGCGGGCCCCCACCCTGGAGCTCCCGGTGAAGAAGAAGTGGTCGAAGCTCAGGCCGAGGAGGAGCTCTCCGAGGACCGACCCGGGGCCCTCCACCACCGCCACCTCGTCGATCGGGAAGACCTCGCCGAGGAGGGAGGCGAGGAAGGCGCTCGTGGCCGGGGTCTTGTTCGAGGGCTTGGCGATGACCACGTTGCCCGCGGCGACGGCCGACACGAGGGGCGCGATGAGGAGCTGGAAGGGGTAGTTCCACGGGGACATGATGAGGACCCGGCCCTTGGGCTCCCGGCGCAGGTAGCTCCTCGCCCCCGGGAGGATGAGGCTGCCCGGGACGCGCTCGTCCTTCATCCACTTCCGGAGGTTCTTCACCGTGTGGTCGATCTCGGCTATCGAGGGGAAGACCTCGGTGAGCCATGACTCGAAGGGCGTCTTGCAGTAGTCCTTCGCGATGGCCTCGTAGAGCTCGCCCTGCCGCCTCAGGATGGCGGCCCGGAGCTTGGCCAGCTTGGCCGCGCGCTCGGATGCGTTGGTCGACGCTATCGCCCAACGTCTTTTCCCTTGAGCCTCGAACAACTTCGACAGTTCTGCCGCGCTCTCTACAACCACGCCGTGCCTCCTCGACCGCGCGCTCCCGCGCCCTCGACTAGCCCGGCCAAGAGGGCCCGGGCGGAATCTCTCAAAGCGGCCTCGAAGTCGAGCCTGAGGGGCTCGAGCCCCGGCTGGGCCGCCAGTTTCCGCACGAAGGGAGATAGGTCGGTGAGGCTCACGAGGCCCACCACCTGGGCGTAGAAGTAGAGGAGGAAGGTGCGGCCGTCCTCCGGCCCCAGGGGAGGGAGGGCCGAGGCTACTTCCGCGCCAGCCCGGGCCAGGGAGGCCGCGAGCTCCCGCTTGAAGGCCAGGGCTTCCTCGAAGGGCAGCTTCTTCTCGAGGACCGGGTGCATGGCCGCGAGGAGCCGCGGGAGGACGGGGTCGGCGGCCATCGCCGCGGCGGCGGACCCGGCTACGCCGTCGATAGTCGCCCTCCCCGCGGCCGCCGCGAGGGAGCCCCGGAGCTGCCCGAAGACCGAGTCCAGCCGCTCCCCGAGGAGGGCGAAGAAGAGGGCTTCCTTCGAGGAGAAATACAGATAGAGAGTTCCCTTGGCCAGACCCAGGCCGTCGGCGAGGTCGGACATGCGAATCGCGTCGTAGTCCTTCTCCCGGAAGAGCTCCTCGGCGCGGCTGAGGATCTCGTTCCGCCGCGTGCCCTTCTCGAGCTCTCCCGTCGCCCTCTTCGCCATCGACCCTCCGAATGACCTTGAGTCAACAATAATGACCTTGAGTCATTTTGACAAGGATAAACCAGCGGATAACTCCGCTCATCACGACGGGGAAAAAGAGAAACGCGTTTAGCCGAGGAGGGCCTCCCGGGGGCTCCGCCGGGGCTCGGGGGTCGAGCAAGAATCGCATACCGTATCGACATGCCTAGCCCCTCCTTCCGCCGTCCGCGTCCCCGCTCGCCGAGGGGCCGCGCGCGGCGAGCCGCGCCAACCGTCGCCCCCTAGGCCGGCCGCAGGAGCCGGGCGGCTTCCTCGAGATCCGCCGCGGCGACCACCTGGCCGGTCCGGTTGCTCGCGCAGTTGAAGTCCCGGAGGGCTCGGCTCGCGACCGAGGAGAAATCCCCCAAGACGACGGGGCGCCGGCGATAGTTCAGGACTTTCTGGATCGGCTCCCCGGCCGGGGTCTCGGCGGGACAGTTCGCCAGGAGGTCGAGGAACTCCGAGGCCGAGGCGATCGCTTGGGCGCCCTCGGCGCGGAAGTAGGCTATGTCCCCAACAGGGGATTGGACAAGGCGTAAAATTTGTATGCGCGTCGGAGTTATCGGAACCGAGATCGTCGGCACGAGCGATGGCTGGGCCCTGTCCCCGGCAGGGCACCGGGTAAGTCCACCTCGTGCGGAGAGCCAGGTCGACGATCCTCGCGCCCGAGGTCGACCTGGTCCTCGCCGCCTAAAACCCGCCTGGGTCGATGGAGCCCTCGCCGACTGGGCCGAGGTCCTCGCGCCGGCCTCGTCCAGGCCGGCCCCTTCCCTGCCCCGTTCAGGGACGATCGGTTTTTCCCCGAGGTCTCGCCGCGACGGGGGAGTGCCTCGGGATCTGCGAAGCGGGTCTCGGCCCACGCCCTCGACGATCCTCGGGAGATCGAGAGGGACCTACGACGACCTGCCCTCGGCGTGCCCCGCCTGCAACGGCCGTACGCCGCCTGCAACGGCAGCCCCCGCCTGCGCCGGCAGTCCCGGCCCCGAACTGCCGCCCCGCCGCAGCGACAGCTGCGTGCCGCCCGCAACGGCCGTACGCCGCCTGCAACGGCAGCCCCCGCCTGCGCCGGCAGTCCCGGCCCCGAACTGCCGCCCCGCCGCAGCGACGGCCGCCCGCCCCGGCCCCGAAACTGCCGCTCCTGGCCGTGCGCCGCCCCGCCTTGACCAGGGCCCCGGCCGCCGCATATTCTTTAGTGATTCCATCCCAGCACCAACTCGCCGCCCCGCGCGGTTCTCCTAGGAGGTTTCCCCATGCCCGAGTCCAAAGTCCTCATCAACCTCTCCAACCACCACGTCCACCTCTCGGTGGAGGACCTCGAGATCCTCTTCGGGAAAGGTCACCAGCTCACGAAGACCAAGGACCTCATGCAGCCCGGCCAGTTCGCCACCGAGGAGCTCGTCACCGTGGTGGGGCCCAAGGGCAAGCTCGAGGGCATGCGGGTCCTGGGCCCGGTGCGCAAGGAGACCCAGGTCGAGATTCTCGCCTCGGACATCTTCAAGCTCGGCGTGAAGGGCTGCCCCACCCGGGAGTCCGGCCACCTCGAGGGCTCCTTCCCCATGGAGCTCGTCGGCCCCGCCGGCAGCATCAAGAAGGAGCGCGGCCTCATCGTCGCCCAGCGGCACATCCACTTCAGCCCCGCCGACGCCGAAAAAGCCGGGGTGAAGGACAAGGAAGTCGTGAAGCTCCGGGTCTCCGGCCTCCGGGGCGCCACCTTCGACAACGTGGTCTGCCGGGTGAACCCCAACTTCGTCCTCGAGTGCCACCTCGACTTCGACGAGGGCAACGCGGTGGGCATCGGCAACGGCTTCACGGGCGAGATCGTAAAGTAATGAGCAAGGTAGTCCTCAAGGCCCAGGACCTCGATGGATACCTAACCGAGGGGGACAAGGTCTCCCTCGGGAAGATGGACGCCCTGTACCGGCAGGCGATGGTGTCCTTCAACATCCTCAACACCGCCGGGAGCGAGGCCGAGCGCAGGAAGGAGGAGAAGACCCTCATCTCCCTGTACAACGACATGGGCTCCCTCATGCGGGAGATCTGCTCCGCCGAGAAGCGCATCCAGGTCTACTCCTTCGCTACCCCCCGGGAGAGCCACGGCGAGGCCAGCCGCCTCATCGCCAAGCTCCGGGACGTGCGCACCGGCAGGCAGGAGTTCGTGTACTACATCCAGCGCGCCTACGAGCTCCTCTTCAACCTCGCCTTCGGAGGCGCCGGGAACCACGGGCAGAAGCCCGCCAAGAACTACCTCATCATCAAGACCCCGGTGGACGTGCCGGTGCAGAACTTCGCCGTGCACAAGCTCCCCGATGTCGACGCCGCGATAGGCGACACCGTCATGTGCGTGATGCTCCGGGGCGCCCTCCTGCCCTCGATCATCATGTCCAAGGAGATCCAGGAGTACTCCTCCGCGGGCTACGTCACGCCCTTCGCCCTCTTCAAGATCAAGCGCGACGAGACCAAGAGCGAGACGGACATGGAGTACATCATGGACCTCGACCGCTCCTACTTCCGCCCCGAGGACCTGGACGGCAAGGACCTCCTCTTCGCCGACCCCATGAACGCCACGGGCGGGAGCCTCGTCACCGTCGTGAAGTACCTCCACGAGCTCGGGATCAAGCCCAAGTCCGTCATGTTCCTCAACGTCATCTCGGCCCTCAAGGGGGCGCTCCGCATAACGCGCGCCATCGAGAACGCCACGGTCTACACCCTGTGGATGGACCCGGTGCTCAACGACCGCGCCTACATCATGCCGGGCCTGGGCGACGCCGGCGACCGCCTCAACGGCCGCGACGAGGGCGAGCAGCCCCGGGACATCCTCCAGCTCATCGCCGACTACGGCACGAGCGTCACGGGGCTGTACCGGTCCCAGCTGCGCACCATCGAGCGGACGGTGCTCCGTAGATAGCGCAAAAGGGGGAGCGCTGCTCCTCCTCCTTTTGCACGGGGCTCTCCGGCTTGTTCCCAGCCAAGCGGCGAAGGGCATTCATACGGACTGCTCCCGGCGGGTCCTGTCGCACGAGACGCGCGCGCCCATCTCGCAGTAGCTGCGATGGGCGCGCGTTGTCCTTGTGGCCCCGCCGCGCGAAGGCCGTCTTCGTCATTCCTCCAACCTTGGGCCGATCCACGCCGCACCGAGCCCCGATCACCGGAGGGCCCCGCGATCCCTGCCTAGCGCCGCCTCCGGGGCAGGTCGGGCGGCAGCAGCTGCCGCGGCTAACGCTCGCTTCGCTCGCTAGGCCTGGCGGCTCCCCCTCGCTCCAAAGGTTGCGCGACTTACGTCGCGCAACGCTTTTCCGCTACCCCCACTCTGGTCTGGCCGCGATCCGATGGCGCCTGGGGCGGATGGCGGAGGCCGTAGCGCCCGGGGCTCCGGGATGCTAGGATCGTCGGCATGAACCGATTCCTCTACTTCGGAGTGTCCTTCGCCACCCTGGCCCTGGTCTTCTACTCCATCCACTACTGGCGGAACCGCGCCCGGTCCGGCGTCACCAAGGCTGGATGCCTCCTCCAGACCACCGGCCTAGAGTTCGACGTCGCGGGGACAATCCTCATGATCGTCGGCTCCAAGAACATCCCCCTCACGGTCCACGGCCTCATCGGCTACGCGGCCCTCCTGGCCATGCTCGCCAAGACCGCCCTGATCTGGCGGCGGGCCCTCCGGGGCGGCGAGGCCGGGACCGGCGAGCGGCTCTACGGGACTATCGCCTACTTCTGGTGGATAGCCGCCTACGTCGCCGGCGGGGTCCTGGCGATGACCGAGCTCCGGGGCTAGGCCGGCGCTCCCGGCGGGCCCGTCCGGGGGAGCGCGCGCCGCGGCTTCAGCGCGGGGACCCGGGGGATTCCGGGGCGCCCGCGACCCGAGCCTTCGTCTTCTGGAGGACGATGAGGCCGAACATGGTGGCCGCTCCGCCCAGGGACGAGGCGACGAGGGCCCCGGCGCTCAGGACTCTGTCGAGGTAGGCCCCGTAGTAGAGCCAGACGGCGGTGGGGAGGAAGAGGACCACGGCGGTGATGAGACCGGGGGAGAAGCGCCGCATCCTGATGGTCGGCAGGATGTGGAAGAATATCGCGTTCGTCGCCATGAAGGCCGGGAAGAGGAGGGCGACGGCGGGGCACCGCCAGCCTACGTTGGCGCAGGCTACGCCCATGACGACGACCACGGCGTTCACGACGTAGAACTCGCTCCACTGGGCGCCCTTTATTCCCAGGGCGCCGCCGACCCAACCCCGCCAGTCGTAGACCGTCTCTTCGACCATGTGGAGGCCGTAGGCGAGGAGGGCCGCCCACAGGATGAATTGGTGAGTCATGGAACACCTCTTTTTCTGTCGAATGTAAATACCGTACCGTACGGTACGATTATACTGCAAATCTACCGCCTCCCGTGGTAGCATGCATAGGGGGGTGCGATGGGAAGCGAGAGGAGGCCGCCTGCGGGCGGCGATCGGCGGGCGACGGCGGCCAATCCGCCCGACTCGCGCCTGCCCGAGGAGAGGGTCGGAGAGCTCTTGGATATCGCCGCCGACATCTTCATCGCGAGGGGCTTCGAGAAGGCGAGCGTCGGCGACATCGCCCGGGAGGCGGGGGCTTCGAAGGGGACTTTCTACTCTCGGTTCCCGACGAAGGAGGAGCTCTTCGTGGCGGTCATCGAGCACCGCCTCGACAGGGTGTTCGCGGCGGTCTCCGATTCTCTGCCGCCCGAGAGGCCCGTCGAGGAGACTCTCCGGGGCTACGGCGCGACCCTCTACCGGCAGCTGTCGGACCGCAGGCAGGTGGAGATAATCCGCGCGGTCTCGGCCGAGAGCCGGCGATTCCCCCAGTTGGCCAGGGCCCTTTACTCCCTCGGGCCCCAGCGGGGCATCGCGACGCTGGCCCGCTACCTCGGGGCCAAGGTCGCGTCCGGGGAGTTGGTCGATCGTCCGCCGGAGGCCATGGCCGAGTTCTTCATCAGCTCGGTATCGGGTGGAGCCCTCCTCTGGTACGCCCTGGGCATCAGGGAGAAGAAGCTCGGCGCCGACGAGCAGCGGCGCCACCTCGAGACGGCGATCGAGGCCTTCCTCGCCCTGTACGGCTCCTGAGGTCGGCGGCCGCCGGGCTTCAGCCGGCCATCGAGGGGCCCTCGAGCCTGCTCAGGTAGAGCTCGGCGTACTTGCGGTCCTCGACCAGCACGTGCCCGTCGAACCAAGACTTCAGCTCCCCGGTCACGTTGAGGGAGACTACGCGCTGGCCCCTGAGTATCCTGGTCCTGAAGCCCAGTATCTTGTCGGCGATGGCCTGGTGCATCCGCCTCTGTTCCTCCAGCTCGGGATAGCCGATGGACTCCATCAGCTTCTCCTCCTCGCAGAAGTGGTACTTGGTGTACTGGTAGGCCGCGTCCAGGAGGGTCTTCAGCCTCGGGCCGACATCCTCGGAGTTCAAACCGTCGTAGAAGCCGTTGAGCAGGTCGAGCCATTTCCTGTGCTGCCTGTCCATCTCGGGGATCCCCAGTTCGTACGCCGCCGACCAATCCAGGAAAGCCATGCTCTCCACCCCCTGAATATGAAGTATCGCCCGCCGTCGACCGCATTCAACCGTGGGCGATGTAAAGATATTCTGCCGAATGACTTATGCCCGAAGCCGACACCGCCCCGGGGCGGAAGCTTGACTCCCTCGGGCTCCCGCGGGCAGAATCGAAAGAGGCGAGGTACACGGCATGAGCGAGATCGTCCGCCTCGATAGAGCCCGGATCCCGGAGTTCTCGGCCCTCGTCAGGTCGGTGTTCGACGAGTTCGTAGCTCCCGGCTACTCCGAGGAGGGCAACAGGACCTTCTACTCGTATATCGATCCGGTCGAGATGGCCGCGCGCTTCGACGCGGGGCAGTGGTTCTTCGCCTGCCTCGACGCGGGGAAGATCGTCGGCGCCCTCGAGGTCCGGGACGGGAACCACATCGCCCTCTTCTTCGTCGACCGACGTTTCCAGGGTCGCGGGCTGGGGAGGGCCCTCTTCGCCCGCTACCTCGGGGAGCTCGGCGCGGTCGGGGCGGCGCCGGGCTTCGTCGAGGTCAACTCCTCGCCCTACGCCGTCGGGATCTACGCCGAGATGGGCTTCGTCCCCGAGTCCGGACCCAGGGTGGCGGACGGCATCGAGTTCTATCCCATGCGGATGCCCCTGGGCTCGCCCCGGCGGGCTGGGGCAGATGAGCGCGTTGTGCGATACAAGAGGACCACTTGGGACGACCCCGACTTCCAGGGCCTGATAAAGAAGCTCGACGAGGAGCTGTGGCGGAACTACCCCGAGCTCCAGGGGGGCTACTCCGCGAAGAACGTCGTCGGGGACGGGGCCTCGGTCGTGGTCTGCTACGACGGGGGCGCGCCCGTCGGATGCGGCTGCTTCCGGCCGGCCTCCGAGGAGGGGGTCGCGGAGCTCAAGCGGATGTTCGTGGACGAGTCCCGCCGGGGCCTCGGCCTCGGCGCGGGGATCCTCGCCGGGCTCGAGGCTTGGGCCGCGGAGTCGGGCACGACGGCCATGATCCTCGAGACCGGGGTCAAGCAGGCGGCGGCCCAGGCCATGTACTCGCGGGACGGCTTCCGTCGCACCGACAACTACGGCGACTACCGAGGGAACCCCAACAGCGTCTGCATGCGGAAAGAGCTGCGGTCCCCCTCGCGGGGGCTCGAGGGAGGCTGATGGGGCCGGCGCCGCCGGATGCGCGCGCCCGGGGGGCGCGGCCTTCTTGGAAATCCTCCTCCGGAGGCGGTATAGTGGAGGCGCCCAGACCGGCTGGAGGATGCCCATGATGCCTGTGAAGAAGCTCGCGCTATGCGCCGCGTCGCTGCTCTGCCTCGCGGCCCTCGGGGCCTACGGGGGCCCGCGGGAAGACCTCGTCCGCAAGGTCCTGGACGTCACCGGAGTCGAGCGGCAGTTCGGCGACGCCTCGGACGCGATATCGGCGCTCTACGGCCAGCAGGAGTCGTCGATCGACCCGAAGTACTACCGCGCGGTCCTCGACGTCGTCGCCCGGCAGTTCGGCGAGACGGCCTTCGTCGACTACATCGAGGAGGACATCGAGTCCGAGTACGACGAGGCTAGCCTGCGGCGCATCCTCGCGGACTACGAGGCTCCCCTCTTCCAGACTATCACGCGGAGGGAGATCGAGACTAAGGAAGGAGACATGCAGGCCCGGCTGCCGGGCTTCGACTACTCGAAGGTCGATCCGGAGCGCGACAGGATATTCTCCAAGTACATCGTGGACGCCGACATCGTCGGCATGAGCGAGCAGCTCGCCGTGGAGTCCCTGAAGGCTTTCTTCACCACCTACAACCTCCTCATGCCGAAGGAGCGGAAGTTGCCGGACGGAGCGCTCGAGGGCATCTACGAACAGGCCAGGGCCTCGCTCCGCTCCGAGGAGAGCGTCTCGGGAATTAAGAAGCGCCTCGCGATCACCTACGAGCCCTTCTCGAACGAGGAGCTCAGTTCCTATTTCGCCTTCTACTCTTCCCCCGAGGGCGCCTGGCTCTGCCGGAGGCTCACGGACGGGGTTTCCAAGGCCTTCCAGAAGTGCCTGAGCAACGCGGCCCAGGAGCTCCTGGGCATCCTCAAGGATGCTTAGCGGCCAACTCCCGGGACTTCACCTCAGTCCTATACGCGGGGCCTCCCGCCTGCGGGCACGCTCTTTCAGCCGGAAGGCCGATTATGCGCGACCGAGGGCCCGATCCCTACCCTGTCTTAGGAGGCTTCGCCGAAAATCTCCACGCGGCGACTACAATCCCGACCAGTGGCGGGACTCCCCGGCTGTCCTAGAGGAGGCCCATGTCCCTCGCCGGGATCGGCGTCGTCGCCCTCGGGCTGTTCGCGCAGGGCGCCCTCGAACCCGAGGAGGGCCGGGGAGCCTCGGATAAGTTCCACGGCGCCGCGAGGCCGGGGCGGATACTCCTTCGTGATGAACTTCAACCGCGGGCCGGGCAAAGTCCCCCTGGGCTCCCTCGCGGGGAGGGAGTTCCTCTCGGGCGGGGAGGCGAGGGGAGAGCTGGAGCTCCCGGGCTTCGGCTCGGCGGTCATCGGATCGCGCGGGGCCGGCCCTAACGGCTGAAGCTCTTGATGTTGTCCCTCGTGACCTTCTGGTAGGGGATGCGGATGTACTTTCTCTCGCTCAGCGCCCAGCCGACGGCCGCGGGGTCCGTGCCCTTCGCGAGGGCGTAGGCGAGGTCGAAAGCCGCGCGGCCCTGGCTGTCCGGGTCGCCGCGGACGGTGCCGAGGAGGCTCCCGTCGGCTATGGCGTCCAGGGCGAAGCTCGAGCCGTCCACCCCGACGACAGGGATGTAGGAGCCCTTCTGCAGGTAGCCCGCCACTTTGAGCGCCTCGATGGCCCCCAGCGCCATCTCGTCGTTGCCGCAGATCACCGCCTCGATGTTCTGCGCGCCGACTTTCGCGATCGCTTCGGCCATCCGCTTCCGGCCCTCCATGCGGGTCCAATTGGTGACCGCCTCGGCGAGCTCCACCGTCCGGATGCCCGCCTCGTCGAAGGCCTCCTTGCGGTTCTCGTCGCTGGCCTCGGTCGCCAGCTGCTTGGTGTTCCCCCGGATGAGGACGTACTGGAGCCTCCCGTCCTGGTTCTTGTCCGCCGAAGGGTCCTCCTTCCAGTACTCCGCCAGGATCTGGACCTGGAGCGCGTCGGCCTCCTGGAGGTTGACCCCCACGAGGTAGGCCTTGTCCCACATGTTGATCGACACGGTGGAGATGTCCCGGCTGAAGAGCACGATGGGGATGCCCGCCGACTTGGCCCGGAACACTATCGAGGTGGCGTCGCCGGTCTCCACGGGGTTCACGATGAGGGCCTCGACCTTGTCGGCGATGAAGGTCTCGAGCTGCTCGCTCTGGGCCTGCTGCTCGCTCCGGCCGTCGAGCACCGAGAGCCGGGCCTTGCCCCGGGCCTCGGACTCGATGGACCTTCGGACCGAGGCGACGAAGCTGTCGTCCATGTTGGAGATGGCGACGCCTATCCTGGTGTCGCCCGCGGCCCCGCAGCCCGCGAGGCCGAGGGCGAGCCCGGCCCCGAGGACCGACGCGAGGATGCGGTGGGAGGCGCGCTGGATCATGGCCTCGATTCTAGCACGCCGCGCCAGGTTGTGCGACGCAATATCACTCCGTCCCCGCGAGGAAGCCCGCCCACGCCCTGGCTTCGAACCCGACCAGGACCCGGCTCCCGTCCCGGAGGATGGGCGACCGGAGGAGGAGCGGGTCCGCGAGGAGCTCCGCCTCGGCGTCGAATTCCATGTAGCCGAGTCCCCTCTCCCTGAACCTGGCGCCCTCCCGGTCCAGCAGGGCGTCAGCGCCGCCGGCCGCCCGGGCGACGGCGCGGAGCTCCCCCGGGGAGATGCCCTTCTCGGCGAGGTCGACGAACTGGAATGCCAGGCCGCGCTCCTTGAGGAAGCGTTCGGCCTTCCTCGCTTCCGGGCTCTTGTGCGTGCCGAATACCTGAAGTCCCATGGCCGGGAGTATAGCAGCCGGCCGGGGAATTGTCCCTCGACCCTTTCCGTGGCAGAATGGCCGTCATGGCAAAGGCGTTTGCGGTGCTCTCCGCCATAGGCGCGGACAGAGTCGGGATAGTCGACGACCTCGCTGCCTTGGTGTCCGACAAGGGCGGCAACATCGAGGAAAGCAAGATGGCCGTCCTGGGCGGCGAATTCGCCGTCATGATGCTCTTCTCCATGGACGAGGCCGCCCTCGGTCCCCTCGTCCGGGAGGTCGGCGGCCTCGAGGCGAACCTGGGCCTCAAGGTCGGCATCGAGCGGACCAGGGCGCCGGAGAAGGAAGGCTCGGCCGCCGCCGAGGCCGGCCGGGGGAGGCCCTACTCCCTCGAGACCGTCTCCCTGGACGGCCGCGGCATAGTCCACGCGGTGAGCGCCGTCCTGCGCTCCTACGGGATCAACATCGAGGACCTCGAGACCCGCACCGAGCGGGCGCCCCTCACCGGGGCCCCCCTGTTCCGGATGAAGGCCAACGTCGTCCTCGGCCCCGAAGTCGTCGCCTCCTCCCTGCGCAGGGAGCTCGAGGAGCTCCGCACCGGCCAGGACCTCGACGTGGTCCTCCAGCCCCTCGTCCCGACGAGGCGGGACTAGGGGACCTCCGTGCCCAAGGCCCTCCCCGCCGCCGTCCTCGGGCTCCTCGCCGCGGTCTCCCTCGGCCTCGCCGCCGCGGGCTGCGCCTCCCAGCCTCCCGCGCTGGCCCAGGAGTGGTACGACATAGGGAACGTCTGGTTCGACAAGAAGGACTGGAAGAAGGCGGCCGACGCCTACTCCAAGGCCCTCGGCATCGACGGGGACTTTCCTGGGGCGGCCTTCAACCTCGCCCGAGCCCTCGCCTCGGCGGGCGACTACGAAGGCTCCCTCCGCCGCCTCGACGCCCTGGCCAGGGCGGATCCCGGCAACGTGCGGGTGACCTCGGCCCGGGCCTACGCCCTGTACAAGCTCGGCTTTCCCCAGGCCGCCTTGACCGCATACCGGGACGTGCTCGCCCGCGATCCCTACGCCCCCGACGCGGTGTACAACGTCGCCATCCTCGAGCTCGCCACCGGCGACGCGTCCGCCGCCGCCGCCCACTTCGAGCAGCTCTCCCTCAACGCCCCCGACGATAAGCAGATCCTCCTCTACCTAGGCAAGGCGAGGGACGCCCGCGGCGACGAGGAGGGCGCCCTGGAGGCTTTCGAGCGCGCCGAGGTCCTGGGCGCGTCCGACGCCGGGACCTTGGAGCGCATGGGTCAGATCTACGAGGCCGGCAGGAGGTTCAAGAACGCGATGGACTCCTACGAGGCGGCCGTCAAGGCCGAGCCCGGGCGGGCCGGCGCTTGGTTCGCCCTGGCTCGGCTAAGGCTCTCGGTGGCTTCGGACTCGGAGCGCGGCATCGAAGCCCTCGACTCGGCCCTCGCCGCCGGGTTCTCCGACAAGAAGGCCGCCGCAGAGCTCATGGACGAACCCGATCTCGTGGCCCGCGAGAAGGCCCACGATCTCCTGAAGGCGAAAGGGCTGGTGGTCGATTGAATTTCTTCCTCTTCGCGGCCCAGGACGTCCTCGTCCCAGGAGCCCCCGGGGATCCCCGGCTCTCTATCGGGGGCGCCCTGCCGGAAGGCTTGGCCGCCGGGGCATCGGGGCTGCGGGAGTACGAGGCCGGCGGCGAGGCCTGCGCGGCCCTCATGCTCGGTGAGGCGGCGGCGTCGGAAGCCGTCCGCGACTTCGGCCTCCGGCGCGTCCCCTTCCGGCAGGCCCTCGGAGAGTACGACGAGGCCTCGACGGGGCGCGCCCTCCGGGGCGTGGCGCTCCTCCGGGCCCTGGAGGTCTCGCGCTTCTGCGGGGCCTGCGGCGGGCGCCTCCGGGACGCGAGGCCTCCCGAGGGAGAGCCCCCGGGCGCCCGGCTCTGCGAATCCTGCGGTCGCACACACTTCCCCCGGATATCTCCGGCGATCATCGTGGCGATCCGCAAGGGCCCCAGGATACTCCTCGCCCACAACGCCCACTTCTCCTCGGGGCGCTTCGGCCTCATCGCCGGCTTCGTGGAGGCTGGGGAATCCGTCGAGGAGACGGCGGCCCGAGAGGTGAGGGAGGAGGCGGGCATCGAGATCCGGGACTTGCGCTACGCCATGTCCCAGAGCTGGCCCTTCCCCGACTCCCTCATGCTGGCCTTCACCGCCGAGTGGGCCTCGGGGGAGCCCCGGCCCGACGGGGACGAGATCACCGAGCTCCGCTGGTGCCTGGCCTCGGAGCTGCCGGACGTCCCCCCTCCGGGGAGCGTAGCCCGCAAGCTCATAGACTCGTTCAAGGGCGCCGAGCCCTAGCGGCTGGGGCTCGGCGGCTGGCGCCCCCGGCCCAGGACCTCCTCCATCGCGGGTCCCGCGCCGGCCTCCAGTATGCGGCGGAGGTTGCGGCCCACGGCCTCCGGGAGGCCGGGCACTCCGCCGAGATCCCGGCCCCAGAGTCCCTCCTCGCCGAGCACCGCGCGGACTATGGCCTCGGCGCCTGAGGCCGTGCCGTCGTAGGCGGACCAGAGGCCGCGGAAGCCCTCGAGGACGGGCTCGTCGTCGAGGATCCGGTATTCCCGACCGTCCCGCGAGCCGACGAGGGCGCGGTCGCGGATCTCGGTGCCCCGGTAGAAGGCGATCAGGGCGGCCAGGGAGAAGACGAGGGCCTCGGGCAGCCTGCCGGTGCGTTCGCTGTACAGGAGCAGCGAGGGGAGGCAGCGGACCTTGAACTTCGAGGTGGAGTTGAGGGCGATGCTGAGGAGCCTGTGCTCGATGAAGGGATTCGCGAAGCGCTCGGCCACCGAGTCGGCGAAGCCGGTCAGCTCGGCCTCGGGTTGGTCGAGGGTCGGGATGATCTCCTCCCGGACGCCCTTGTCCATGAAGCTCCGGACGACCGGGTCGTCCATGCAGTCCTTCACGGTCTCCGCGCCGCTGAGGTAGGCCGCGAGGGCCATCATGGTGTGGGCTCCGTTGAGGATGCGCACCTTGCGGGATCTGTAGGGGGTCATGTCGCCGGTCCAGATCACGTTGAGCCCGGCCTCGGCGAAGGGGAGCTCCTCGGCGAGCCTCTCGTCCCCCTCGATGACCCAGGAGTGGAATAGCTCGGCGGTGTCGAGACCGCGGTCCTCGTACCCCAGTTCCTCGAA
>Ga0268360_1001498_pt1 | contig 23691 bp, 20 predicted proteins | sample BioMet11_FD_192465 | JGI IMG/M metagenome (GOLD analysis project Ga0268360, IMG submission 192465) | Sewage microbial communities from Oakland, California, United States - Biofuel 11 (Illumina Assembly) | ecosystem: Engineered > Wastewater > Sewage > Unclassified | place: USA: California... | reverse complement strand
CCTATTCGGATAACGTCAAGTATCTCCTCAAGAAATATGGCTCAGCAAAGCACAATTATTTCAAGGATACAAACTGCACCACCAAGAATCCGCTTGTGTCCCGTACCGCAGAAGGTCTGTATTGCCACCACATAGATGAAGACAAGGCAATCATGCTCAGTAATGATAAGTATGCAGCCAATAATTCCTTTGATTATCAGAAGGCAGGACGGCTTGTGTATTGCAATCTTCTTGAGCATTTACTGCTCCATGTGAAGATTACCGAAGAGCCGATAAGTGCAGACGCTAACGAAAACGAGCTGCCCGGTATCGGCGGAGCGGTTAACTTCCTCTGTAAAGAATTGAACGATATCTACGGCGGCAAAGAACCGACAGAGGAATGGCATAAAAAGGTTGCAGACACTGTAAAAGACAGTTTTGATGACTATGTTGCTATCCTCAAGCACCTGTGGACAGTGATAGAAGCAAATCCTCTGCTCAAGGCTGTAATCACAAAAGAAACCCTTTGCACTGGAACGGACGGAAAGGTTGTAGCCGAGATTCTGAACGGGTTAATCAGCAATGACTATTGATAAATCGCCAGGCAAGTTCGGAAACCAAAATATAAGATGTGTGGGTAACTTTTCGTCCCATATCGTTACATAAATTTAAACACCAACTAAACACCAAAGGCTTCGTTACAATGCCGAAAAGTCCCGTAGTATCGGGCTTTCTGCTGTATCGAAGTCTTTTTTCTCGAAGTAGATCTCCACGCCTTTTTCCTTGAGCTTGCGTACGGTGGTCAGGCTGTCGACCGTGTTGCGGGCAAAGCGGCTGACCGACTTGGTGACGATCAGGTCGATCTTACCATCAAGGGCGTCGGTGACCATACTTTTGAAGCCCTCACGCTTTTTGGTGTTCGTGCCTGTTATGCCCTCATCGGTATAAACACCGACAAATTCCCAATCGTCGCGGCCCTTGATACAGTTGGTGTAATAGTCGATCTGCGCCTCGTAGCTGGTGAATTGCTCGTCGCTGTCTGTGGAGACACGGGCGTAAGCGGCTGTGCGTCGCTTTTTCTGCTCGTTCAGTGGCGTCGCAGTAAAACGTGTTAGCGTCGCCGGAATTGTGGTTACTGTTTTGGCCATTTCTTTTCACCTCTTATCTGGCGCATCCTCTCGCTCATGGCTACCCGGCGCTCATCTGTCCAGCTATCCTTTATGGCCTGGCATTGCTTTTCACGTCGCTCCGCAGACCATTTGACGCCGCGCCGCTTGTCCTGATATGTATTGAAAATCTCATGCCCATCCAGAAAATGAAAGGTTACGGTGCCGTCAAGAATGCTGGCGTACTCAATCTGGGCGTCCATCACCGCCTCATCGAAAGCTGGGAGGTCAAGTGCCTTGGTAACCAGAGCTTTCATGGTTTCATCCCGAATTGCCGTGTTGTGGCATTTATCCTTTGGCCCGGTGCAATACCAGGAGCGGGTGCGGGTGCCATCCTTGCGAACGCCGGACTGGCAGCGGTAATTTGCACCGCAGTTGCCGCATTTGATGAAGCCCGTGAAATCGTAGTAGGTGGACTTATTTGGGTTGGTATCCTTCCGCTTGTGGCGCTCGCCCCAGAGGCGTCTGCGCTCCGGTGTCCACCAGTCCGTTTTGGCAGTGGATTCCCATGTGGTCGTGACCTCACGCCCGTCGTAAAACCGGAAGTGCAGCGTATCATCGGAAACAACAAGGATTTCTTCGACCTGCTCGGAAAAGGCGGCCTCATCAAAATCGTCAAAACCCATAACCTTGGCAGCGACATTCTGGAGCATCTTTTCCGGGATGTTCTTGGAGTCGCAGGCACCAGCGCCTTTCTGGCTTTTTGTCTGGCAGGTCCAGATGTAGTAAACCTCGCCGGCCGTGTTACGCTTTCCGCTCCGGCGATAATGCTTGCCGCAGACGCCGCAGGTGATCTTCGTGGAGAAGGCCGTCAGGTGCAGGGATTTGTTACCGAAAGGCCCAAGCTCGCGTCTGCGCTTGAATTCGCCTTGGACCGCCTGAAATTCATCCATCGGGATAATGGCTTCGTGCGTATTCTCGACAAAATATTGTGGGAGCTCGCCACGGTTCTTTTTACGGTGCTTGGCAATCGGGTCCGTGACATATTCCTTTTGGAAAAGCATGTTCCCAGTATAGGTGACGTTGGTGAGGACAACCTTGACGTTGGAATCCACCCATTTTTTTCCTTGGCGGGTGAAGATGCCTTTTTCATTGAGCGCCCGGCCAATTTCGATTCGTGATGCGCCATTCATGTATTCACGGTACATGTACCGGACGATTTTGGCTTCCTCCGGGAGAATTGTGAGCTGCCCGTCAATCCATTCATACCCGAATACCCGCATCTGGCCGTTGGGGATGCCCTGCTGGAAGCGCTTGATTGTACCCCATTTGACGTTATCCGAAATGCTGCGGCTTTCCTCCTGCGCGAAGGACGCGAGCAGTGAAAGCATCAGTTCACCGTCTTCGGAGAGCGAATCGATGTGCTCTTTTTCAAAGCGAACGGAAATGCCGAGTTCCTTCAGGTGGCGGACGGTCTTCAAGAGATCCACCGTATTTCTGGCGAAACGGGAAATCGACTTTGTAAGGACGACGTCGATTTTTCCCGCCTCGCAATCCTCAACCATGCGCCGGAACTCATCGCGCTTGCTGGTTCCGGTTCCGCTGATGCCGTTATCCGCATAGACGCCGGCGTATTGCCAATCGGGATGTTTTTGAATCAGCTCGCTGTAATAGCTGATTTGTGTCGAGAGTGAATGCTGCAGCCGCTCGGTTTCCATAGAAACTCTGGCGTAGGCAGCGACTTTCTTGCGTTCCGGCATTTGAGGTACTGCAGGCTCAATTTTTGTTACTGTTTTCAAGAGAAATCACTCCTTTCCAGTACACATACATCACTCTAAAGCGGCTTTATAGCAAGCAATTCTCGGACAATAATGTGCCGAATAACGGCCGATATTTCTCTTGCAGTTTTGTATCAATTATGGCGTATTCCTCCTCGGTCAGAAGGCCCCTCTGCAGGAGCGTTTTTGCCAGATGAATGGATGCCTGATAGTCCTTTTCGGCCTCGAACTGTTCCTCGCTCATACCGGCTCACCACCTTTGAAGCGGTCCGCAATATAGCAGGCGTGAGAGCAATACTTCCGTCCGGCGTTGCCGTAGGCCGTGAAGGTTTTTCCGCAGCGGGCGCAGGTGAAGGTATAAACAGCTTTCCGGCTGACCGACTCCGGGTGGGCGTTCCACCATTGCTGGCGGCAGCCGGCAGAGCAGAACTTTATCTTTTTTCTACAGGGAGCCTGCTGCAGATGCTTTCCACAGTTGAGGCAGACGCCGCAAGTCAGGTCGATGCGTGCATTGGTTTCTGCAACTACGCCGCCAAGGTTATGTTTGCGGCAAAATGCCTTGACGCTATCTTTAGACAAGCCGACCGCACCGGCAATGGTGGCATAGCCGTAGCCCTGCCCGCGCAGCTCCTGTATTTTTTCTCTTTGCTCATTTGTCATGTGATTGCCTCCAATCCGGGGACCCCTGTCCTCACTACCCAATGGAGGCAAAAGTGCCGTTTGGCCGAAAAGTCGAAGAAAAAATTGCTCATAACGCAGCCTCCAGTTGAAGGTAGAACTTTCTGCCTCCACCTTCCACAGGACAGAAAGGCTGCGTTTGAACGAAAAAAATAAGGCCCGGCAGGATTTTTCCCGCCGAGCCTTAAAATGACGTCTTAGAGCTTTGCCGCATAGTCGAGCGAAATCCAGCCATTCCGGCCAGCTTGATAGGCTTTGAGCAGTCCCCATTTTGTTGTTCCGGTGCCTCTGGATTCCTGGTTCATGAGAACGACGGCACTTACACCAGCTACACCGGCAAGGACGCGATCGTGACCGACCTCAGCGCAAGCAATGCCGAGATCATCTTCAACGGCCCGACCGCCTATGCCAAGATCGTCTACCTGTATGGCACGATCGCAAGAGCTGGCCAGAACAATGTCGGTTACATTGCTCATCCGCAGTCCTTCAAGTCCGAAGTCATCGATGGCACGACCTATGATCTCTATACCGTCTATATCGCCGGCAAGGAAACCGTAGTCCGCGTCCCGAACTCCGCTGACGAAAGCAAGCTGCCGACTCTGTTCTCCGGCAACTATCTTGATGGCCTCTATACCATCAACTTCACCAGTGTTGACGGCGTTGTCGTTGCCAACATGTCTCGTGTAGGCTATACGACTGCCGGCAGCGAGAACACGGACAAGAACACCATCTACACCATTACGAACCATTCCTTCAACGACGCCAAGAATCCGACCTCTGCCACGATTACGGTTGCTGGCAATGCTCAGAGTCTGAACGTCACGGCTGACACCAAGATCTACCTCGTCAGCGGCCAGACCCTTACGGCTGGCAAGCTGTCCGACATCACCGAGACCACTGTTGGTACCGGTACGAATGCTGGCAAGATCTATGACGCAGCCCGTATCGTGATGTCCACCACCGGCACGAACAATATTGCTGAGCTCTATCTCATGCAGGATGTTTACACTGCCTCCAATGGTGCCTTCGCGATCTGGAGCAAGTAATCCTTTCAAGCAAGGATCCAATCCATAGCAGGAAGACCCCCGGGCTTCAGCCCGGGGGTCTTTTTTGGCTCCGTACGCTTCAAGAAACATCGTCCGACGACAAAAAAGTGCGCCGCTGTTCTTTTATAGGATAAGTGGAAATATGACGACTATACATCAATCCATCCATAATTTCTATATATTTTTATAAATTTTAAGCTTTTTTCTTCTATAATTAGAAGTTTTATGTATTATTATGTAATTATCTGCTATCTCTGAGCATATTTTTCCAGCCGGGCGGTCCTGCCGCGGCGCGCAAAAAAACGGGCGGCCGAAGGGGCCGTCCGTTTTTTATTTCCTTCACGCGCCGAGCGCGCGCGCGTCGGGCAGGCTGGTCAGCAGCACGTGGTCGAGCCGCGGCAGCGACAAATCGAGCGCCTCGCGCAGCACGTCCTCCGCCGTCTCGACGGGGATGATCGTGAGCTTTTCGCGCACGTCCGCGGGCACGTCCTTGAGGTCGATCTCGTTCTCCTTCGGGATGAGCACCCTCGTGATGCCGGCGCGCTGCGCGCCCAGCAGCTTCTCGCGCAGGCCGCCGATCGGCAGCACCGCGCCGCGCAGGGTGATTTCGCCCGTCATGGCCAGCCGCGGATCGACCTTCCGCCCCGTGAAGAGCGAGGCCAGCGCGGTCAGCAGCGCGATGCCGGCCGAGGGGCCGTCCTTCGGCGTGGCGCCGGAGGGCACGTGGATGTGCAGATCGCGGGTCTTGAAGTCAACCGCGCTCATGGGCAGGCGCGACTTGAGAAGGCTGAGGGAAATCTTTGCGGATTCCTTCATCACGTCGCCCAGCTGGCCGGTCAGCGTGATCTCGCCCGTGCCGGGCATGTCGGTCGCCTCGATGAAGAGGATCTCGCCGCCCACGGGCGTCCAGGCCAGGCCCGTCACGACGCCGGGCGGGTTGTCCTGCTGCGCGCGGTCGTGGCGCGAGACGCGGCGGCCGAGCAGGCCCTCCAGCGCCTCCGGCGCGACCGTCACGGGCAGCTCGCCCTCGTGTGCGACGACCTTTTCGGACGCCGAGCGCGCGATGGCGGCCAGCTGCTTTTTGAGTCCGCGCACGCCCGATTCGAGCGTATAGTCCTCGATGATGGCGCGCAGCGTCTCGTCGGGGACGGCCAGCTGCTCCGGCGTAAGACCGTGATCGGCCAGCACATCCGGCAGCAGATGCTCGCGCGCGATGTGCAGCTTCTCGTCCGCCGTGTAGCCGGAGATCTCGATGACCTCCATCCGGTCGAGCAGCGGCGCGGGGATCGTGTCGAGCGAGTTGGCCGTGGCGAGGAAGAACACGTCGGAGAGGTCGTACGGCAGATCGAGGTAGTGATCCGTGAACGTGCTGTTCTGCTCGGGATCGAGCACCTCCAGCAGCGCGCTCGCGGGATCGCCGCTGAACCCGCCCGTCATGAGCTTGTCGACCTCGTCGAGCACCATCACGGGGTTCGTCGTGCCGGCCTGCTTCATGCTCTGCAGAATGCGGCCCGCCATCGCGCCGACGTAGGTGCGCCGGTGGCCGCGGATCTCGGACTCGTCGCGGATGCCGCCGAGGCTCAGGCGCACGTATTTGCGGCCCAACGCCTCCGCGATGCTGCGGCCGAGGCTCGTCTTGCCCGTTCCGGGAGGGCCGACCAGCAGCAGAATGGAGCCCTTGCTGCCCTGCTTGAGCTGCATCACGGCCAGGTGCTGCACGATGCGCTCCTTGACCTTGTCGAGGCCGTAGTGTTCGCGGTCCAGCAGCTCGCGCGCCTTTTTGAGATCGATGGCCGCGGCCGGCTCCTTCTTCCAGGGGAGCTTCAGGATAAATTCCAGATAGTTGCGGATGACGCCCTCCTCGGCACCGCCCTGTCCCTGGGCGTCGAGCTTGTCGGCCTCCTCCAGGGCGGCGCGGCGGATCTCGTCGGGCAGGCCGGCCTGCTCGATGCGCGAGCGATAGTCGTCGTCCTTTTTGCCCTCCGGCTTGCCCTCGTTCAGCTCGTCCTGAATGGCCTTGAGCTGCTCGCGGAGCGCCTGCTCGCGGTAGCGCGCGTTGGCCTTCTCCGAGAACTTTTCGTTGAGCTCCATGCGCAGCTCGATGGACTCCTTCTGCTTGAGCAGCAGGTCGAGAAAGCGCAGGCTGCGCTCCTTCTGCGAGTCCTGCTTGAGAAGCTCGTACTTCTCCTCCGCCGCGAGCGGCATGAACTGCGCGAGATAGGCGATGAGCGTGTTCATGTCGCGCAGCTGCGAGAGCGCCTTCAGGTACTCCTCGCTGCCGCGGAAGTGACTGCTCGCCTCGCGCACGACGTCGCGGCAGTAGTCCAGCAGCTCCGCGGCGCTCTTCTCGTCCAGATCGGCCAGCTCCGGCTCCGGCAGAAATTCCGCCGTCCAGAGTTCGCCCTGCTCCGCGAAGCTCTTCAGCTCCACGCGCCCGCCCAGCTCGGCCTGCACGAACAGCTCGCCGTCCTCGTTGCGGTGCGTGCCGTTCGCGCGCATCTCGACGCCGAGACGGTGGAAGTCCTCCGCCGTGAGCGGCGTCTGCCCTGCCGGGCGGCGCAGCGGCACCGCGAGGAACGTATCCCCGCGCGAGAGCGCCGCCTCGAGCGCCTGCGAGTCGTCCGCCAGCCGCAGCGCCGCGCGGACGCCGGGCAGCAGCACCGTATCGTACACCGGAACCACGATTCCGTTTTGGTATTTGTCTTCCATGGGGTTCTCCCTTCCTGTCGTCTTAAACGAATGCTCGATTAATTAACTTTCCATGAAACGGCGGGACGAGACGCCCCGCCGGCTTCCACTATAATAGGACCGCGTGCTCCGCGAGGTCGATGAGCTCCGTGAGGAGCTTTTCCTTGTCCTCGGGGCTGCGGCGGCTGTCGGCGGCGATGGCCTTGACCGGGTAAAAGATCGCGGCGAACAGCACCTCGCTGTCGTAGTCGCGGATGCAGCCCGCCTCGCGCAGCTGCTCGATCAGGCTGTAGATGCGGCAGACGCCCGTCTTCCCGCTGCAGCTGTTCGCGAGCGCGGGGCAGCCGGAAAACTGCTCGACGAAGCAGAACGCCTCGGGATTTTCGAGAATGTAGCGGTAATAGCCGCGGATCAGAACGTCCAGCATCTCGTCCGGCCGCATGCCGGGGCGGATGCCGCTCAGAAGATAGCCGTAGACGTCCTCGGAATATTCGCGGTAGATGTCCTGCAGCATGTCCTCCTTGCTGTCGAAGTAGACATAGACGGTCGCGGGCGAAACCTCGGCCAGCCGCGCGATCTTCGAGATGGAGGTACCGTTCCAGCCCTCGGTCAGGATGAGCTGGATGACCGCTTCCTTGATGCGGCGCTCTTTGTCGTCGTCTCTTCTGCGCATACCCTCACCTCTCCCGTGTAAGCTATAATAAACGATCATTCGCTTATTGTCAAGTCCCTTTCTTGCAATTTTTCGCACAGGCGATATAATAACAGTATCTTTTTTCAGGAGGCCCGACATGATTTTTGACCGGATGGAAAATGCGAAGCAGTATGAGTCGCTCGGCCGCGCCTGGTGGGCGGCGTTCGACGCGATGGCGCGGTACGACGCGGCGGCGTTCGCGCCGGGAAAGACGGCGCTGCCCGCCGGACTCTTTCTCAGCCAGATGGAGGAGACGCTGAAGCCGGTCCCCGAGGCCTTTGAGGCACACCGGAAGTACGCGGATCTCATGTTCATGGCCGAGGGCGAGGAGACCGTCTTTTACACGCCGGCCGCGGCGCTGCAGCGCATCACGGCGGAGTACGACCCGGCGCGGGAATGCCTGCTGGCCGCCCCGCAGCCCGGCGCGGTGCCCCTGCCGCTGGGAAAAGGCGCCTTTGCGATATTTTTCCCGCAGGACGCGCACGCCCCCGGCTGCGGCGAGGGCGTTGTGCGCCGCGTGGTCATCAAGGTCCCGCTGGACTGACGTCTATTTCCCGCTTGTCAAACAGCCTCGCAGAGTTTGCGCCCGCAGGCGCAAATCAATTGTAAATTGCTTTTTCCGGCGGCGTGAACGTCGGAAAAAGCTCTTTACAGGCTGCAAGTGTGGAAATTGCGCGTCCCACGCCGCGCAATTTATGCGCGCGGCAGACTGCAACCCTTCTGTTAAAAAAGGCCGCAGGCCTTTTTTGACAGTTTCAAGCGCCGCGGCCAAAATGGCCGCGGCGCTTTTCTTTTCCCTATTATGGAATGAGCGCGCTCAGCGTGCGGTAGAGCGCCTGCGTGTCGATGGGCTTGGCCAGATGCGCGTTCATCCCGGCGGCCTTCGTCTGCTCCCGGTCCTCGAGATAGGCGTTCGCGGTCATGGCGATGATCGGGACGGTCTGCGCGTCGGTCCGGATCATCGCGCGGATGCGCCGCGCGGCCGAGATGCCGTCCATGACGGGCATGCGGATATCCATGAGGATCGCGTCGTACCGGCCCGGCTCCGCGCGCGAGAACCGCTCGACGGCGTCCATGCCGTTGACGGCGCGCTCAGTCCTGGCCCCGGCGTGGGCCAGCAGCCGGGCCGCGATCTCGGCGTTGAGGTCGTTGTCCTCGCAGAGCAGGATCATGCGGCCGTTCAGCTTCGCGGTCGGCTCTGGCTCGTGCGCGGCCGAGATCTCCCGCCTCGCCTGTTCGGGTTCGACCAGCGGGAAGTCGAGCTCGAGCGTGAACGTGGTGCCCTCTCCGGGCTGGCTCTCGGCGGCGATCCGGCCGTGCATGAGCTCCACGAGATTTTTGACGATCGCGAGCCCCAGCCCGCTGCCCGCGTACTGCGCGGTGAGGCTGTTGTGCTCCTGCGAAAACGGGCGGAACAGGCCGTTCTCCATAAACTCCCGGCTCATGCCGACGCCGCTGTCGCGCAGGATGAACCGGTCGCGGGCCAGCTGCGCGTCCTCGCCGCGCGACTCGAGCGTGAGCCAGATCGCGCCGCCGGCCGGCGTGAATTTGATGGCGTTCGACAGGAGGTTCATGAACACCTGGCGCAGCCGCAGCTCGTCGGCCAGCGGATAGACGTCGAGGCTGAGGCCCCGGTTTTCGATCTCAAAGGTGATGTTCTTCTCCTCGAGGCTGGGCCGCAGAATGTCGTTGAGGCTCGCGAGGAAATCGCGCGCATAAAACGGCGCGGGCTTGAGCTCGAGCTTCCGGCTCTCGAGCTTGCTCAGATCGAGCGTGTCGTTGATGAGCCCCAGCAGGTATCCGCCGGCCTGGCCGATCTTGCGGATGTTCTCGCGCAGAACCTGCGGGTCGTTCTCCTCCTTCGAGAGGGCGGCCAGACCCAGAATGCCGTTCATCGGCGTGCGCATGTCGTGGCTCATCCGGGAGTAGAACTCCGTCTTGGCCGCGTTCGCGGCGTCCGCCTGGCGGACGGCCTCCTCGAGCTCGCGGTTCTGCCGGCGCAGCTCGGCCGCCTGCAGGAGCGTCCGCTCCGATTCGCGCAGCTGCGTCACGCTGCGCGACACGTTCTCCTCCACCCGGCACATCGTGCGGTAGAGCGTCTCGATCTCGTCGCCCGTCTTGATGCGCGTGCGGTTCGTCCACGCGGGATCGGCGAGCCAGTGCTCGGGGTCGGCGCGGTCGAAGGCCACCGCCTGCGCCACGAGCGCGCGGAGCGGCAGCACCATCTTTTTCTGCGCGTACCAGATGGCCGCCGTGATCATGACGAGCGATACGGCCGTCTCCACGGTCAGAAGCCGCAGCAGGTAGACGAGCAGGCTCTGGAGATAGGCCACGGTGGACACGTCGACGCAGGCGTAGGCGACGGTTTTGCCGTCGTAGCCGCGGATGGGCGCGTAGGCCGTGATGAGCCAGCCGTACTGCGAGTGCGACGAGACGGGCTCGACCGGTTCGCCCGCGAGCAGCTTCTCCCGCACGGGTGCGAAGTCGGGGTCGAGCGGGACGAGCGAGCCGACCGGGTCGGCCGGGGTGCCGGGCGTGTCGAAGTCGAAGACGACGCGGCTGCCCGCCTCGGTGATCTCGTAGACGTAGAGATATTCGACGCGCGGGGTCTTGCGGAAGACCTCGGCCAGCTTCGTCTTCGTCTCCCGGTAGCTGTCCATGTCGCGGCCCGCGAGCCAGTCGTCCACCTTGCCGCCCTCGACGTACTGCGCGGTCATCTGGGCGACGTTCGAGGCGTTTTCCAGGTAGAGCTCCAGCTGCGAACGCTGGTAGAACCAGAGCGCGAGCGCGGTCGTGAGCACCGCCAGGATCGCGAGCGCGAACGCGAGCAGACGCACGATGCGGCGGTGCACGGTCGTCCGGCGGCAGTTGGCCGCCTGCTCGTCGAGCGTTTTCCGGAGCGTCTCCGGATCGGTGCGGTAGACGTAGCCGAGCGGCAGCTTGTCGAGCACCCGGACGGGGAGATGACACAGCGCCAGATAGACCAGCGCCATGGTGAGCAGCTTGTCCGCAAAGTCGACGGCCATGTCGGCCGTAAACTGCGCCCAGAACGCCGTGAAGCCGCGCAGATAGAGCGCGGTGGCGAGCGGGGCGGAGACGCCGCCGATCTGCCCGCCGTTCATGAACCAGCCGAGCAGCGAGCCGGCCGCGCCGCCGAGCAGCATGAACACGCCCGCGGCCGCGAGACAGCCCGGGATCGTGCGCAGCCTGCCCGCGCGGGAGAAGATCGAGGCGGCCAGCGCGATGAGCATGGTGAAAATGCCGTAGTAGATGTTGCTGGCATCCGCGGCCGAGATGAGCAGATTCGACAGGAAGGCGGCCATCATGCCCGGCAGCGGGCCGCCCAGCGCCGCGGCGAGAACGCTGCCGACATTGTCCAGATACAGGGGCAGGCCCAGCAGGGCGGCCAGCCGGTTGAGGCCGAAATTGACGGCCACCCCGGTCAGCATGAGAAGCAGGGCGTATTTGGACAGAAGCTGTTCCGGAATCGGATCGTAGCGGCGGTGCTTCACAGGCTGTTCCCCCTTCTCTGCCGCGGCCGCGGGGCCGGGCTTTTTCGTTCTGCGCAGTGCGCCCGCGGACCGGCTGACCCGCCGGCCGCGCCATCCATTTATCGGAATGCCTGCCATATTATTGTCATTATATACGCAATTTTTGTATGTTTCAAGGCCTTTCGCGCGGCATCGGGGGTATAACCTTTCCAATACGGAAATTCCCCCGGAGAGCTGACGGTTCCCGTCGTCAGCTCTCCGGGGGATTCCGGCGGAAGCGCACCGGGGGATGGCGCGGTTCCGTCTCTATCTGCAGCGGCGGCCGAGGGGGATCGGCGCCGGAACAGGCACACAGGGCAGCCAAACGAGCAAAAAGCTGCCGCACCTTTGCAGGTGCGGCAGCCGTTTTTCTGTCACAAAACTCGGAAGTCCCCGCCCTCCTATCCCGGAGGTGCAGTGCTTCCGTGCAGATTGCAGGTCTCCTGACTCGCACCTTCGGGGTCTCCCCCACGTCCTCGCAGCAGTCTTCTCAGTTTCCCAATGACCGGCTTTCGCCCATTGGCTGCTTGGACTCGGTGTATACAGTGCCGGGCGGCGTTCGATTTCCGATTCCCTTTTTGCCGCTCCCGTTCTGTTTCCAGTCCCCGGTCGCGGCCGCAACATGCTCTATTTGGTTGTGGGTTTATTATAGCACCACTACGGGTGGTTGTAAAGGACTATTTTGGCAGATCCGGCGCATCCGGCCGCGGCTGTCCGTTTTCGTCGAAGCTGCGCTTCAGCGCGCGCTCGACGGGGAAGATCGTCGCGATCAGCACGGCGAGCTGCGCCATCTCGAGCGCGAGTCCCGCAAAGCCGACGGCATCCCTGCCGCGGCCGAGGAACAGGAGCATGCACGCCGCCGAAACCGACAGCTCCGCCAGTCCCGTGCGAAACCAGATCCGGCCGAAAAGCCGGTGCGCAAAGGCCCAGGTCTGTTCATTCTTCATGGAGCGCGCGGTGCGGTAGCCGACGAACGAGTTGATCTTTCCGGGGCTGCGGCTGCGATAATACGCGCCGACAGCCGTCATGAGGGCCGGCAGCAGCAGTGCCATGACCAGCATAAAGGTCCAGAATCCCATGGCGTCCGCTCAGTCCAGGTTGACGTTCTTGCCGCTGTTGCGCAGGCGGGCCATGGCGCGGGCCAGCATGACGCGGCTCGTGTGGTACTCGGCGAGGCTCTTGGCCTGGCGGAGCTTCTCCTCGGCCAACAGCCGCGTGCGCTCGGCGCGGTTCACGTCGACCTCCTCCGGCCACTCGCAGGTCTGCGCGAAGAGGATGACGCCGCTGTGGCCGACCTCCATGTAGCCCTCGGAGTTGATGGCGGTCTTCCAGGCGCCCTCCTGCTTGATGCTGACGACGCCGGGGCGCAGCACCGCGACCATCGGCGCGTGGTCCTTGAGGATCGTCCACTCGCCGTCGTGCGCCTGAAAGGTCAGCGCCTCGATCTGGCCGGAGAAGAACTGCCGCTGGGGCGTCAGGATCTCAAAGAGGAACGTGTTCTCAGCCATTCTGCTGCAGCTCCTTCGCCTTGGCGCGCACCTCGTCGATGTCGCCGACCATGAAGAACGCCTGCTCGGGCAGATCGTCGACCTCGCCGTCCACGATCGTGCGGAAGCTGCGGATGGTGTCCTTGAGCGGCACGAAGCGGCCCGGCTTGCCGGTAAACGCCTCGGCCACGTTCATGGGCTGTGAGAGGAACATCTGGATGCGGCGCGCGCGGTAGACCATGCGGCGATCCTCCTCGGACAATTCGTCCATGCCGAGGATCGCGATGATGTCCTTGAGCTCGTTGTAGCGCTGCAGGCACTCCTGCACCTTGCGCGCGACGTCGTAGTGCTCCTGCCCGACGATGGCCGGGTCGAGGATGCGGGACGACGACTCCAGCGGCGAGACGGCGGGGTAGATGCCCTGCTCGGAGATCTGCCGCGAGAGGACCGTGGTGGCGTCGAGATGGGAGAAAATTGTGGCGGGCGCGGGGTCCGTCAAATCGTCCGCCGGGACGTAGATCGCCTGCACGGACGTGATGGAGCCCTTGGAGGTGGAGGTGATGCGCTCCTCGAGCTCGCCCAGCTCCTCCGCCAGGGTCGGCTGGTAGCCGACAGCGGCCGGCATGCGGCCCAGCATGGCCGAGACCTCGTTGCCCGCCTGCACGTAGCGGAAGATGTTGTCGATGAAGAGCAGCACGTCCTGCTGCATCTCGTCGCGGAAATACTCCGCCATTGTGAGCCCGGAGAGCGCGACGCGCATTCTGGATCCTGGCGGTTCGTTCATCTGGCCGAAAGCCATGGCCGTCTTGGAGATGGCGCCGGTCTCGTTCATGTCGTGGATGAGGTCGTTGCCCTCGCGGCTGCGCTCGCCCACGCCCGTGAAGACGGAGTAGCCGCCGTGCTGCTTGGCGACGTTGTAGATGAGCTCCATGATGAGCACGGTCTTGCCGACGCCCGCGCCGCCGAAGAGGCCGATCTTGCCGCCCTTGGCGTAGGGGGTCAGAAGGTCGATGACCTTGATGCCGGTCTCGAGGAACTCCGTGACGCCGGTCTGCTCCTCGTAGCTCGGGGCCGTGCGGTAGATGGGCATGGTCGGGGCGTCGATGGGCCCCAGCTTGTCGATGGGGTTGCCGAGCACGTCGATGACGCGGCCCAGCATCTTCTCGCCCACGGGGACGCGGATGCACGAGCCGGTGTTCGTGACGGCCATGCCGCAGGAGAGGCCGTAGGTCGCGTCGAGCGCGATCGCACGCACCTCGCCGGGGGCGGAGTGGCCGCAGACCTCCATGTGCACGCCCGACTCGGTCACGAGCAGGTCGTGCAGCCTGAAGCTCTGCCCCTGCGGATAGGAGACGGTCAGCACCGGGCCGCTGATTTGTGTGATAATGGCTTGATCCTGCGGCTGCATGGGCCGTTCCTCCTTGTCTTGCCGGGCTGTCCCCGGCGCCTGCGCCTGCGCCATGCCGGACGAGGTCTCGGCGATCTCCTGGGTGATCTGCGCCTGGCGCGCGGTGTTGAGATTCAAAGACAGCTTCTTGATGAGATCGTCCGCGTTGCGCGTGGCGCTGCGCATCGCGTTCATGCGCGCGAAATGCTCCGCCGCGAAGGACTGGATGAGCGCGTCGTAGATGCGCGAGGCGATGAACTGCGGCGCCAGCTGGTCGAACACCTCCTGCGGGGAGGGAGAATAGATGACGTCGCTGTCGGGCAGATAATCCTCCGCCTCGACGTTCTCAAAGTCGCTCAGCCGCAGCGGCAGCAGCCGCCGGATGACCGGGCGGGAGACGATCTTGCCCGGCGCGGTCGCGAAGAGCGTGAAGATGACGAAGATCTCGTCGATGATGTTCTCGTCGAACAGGGCCGTCACGCGGTCGGCCAGGCGCTGCGCGTTGAACAGCGTCGGGTTCTGCGCGATGCCGACGGTCGAGTCGTCGGGCGTGATGCCCTTTTTGCGGAAGAAGTTGTCGGCGACGAGGCCCACCGTGATGAGCCGGTCGACCGTGTGGCCCTTGAACTCCTCGAGCGCGAAGTTGAGGATCGCGGCGTTGTAGCCGCCCGCGAGCCCCTTGTCGCCCGCGATCACGATATAGGCGCGGCGGGTGCCGCGGCGGTGCTGCAGATAGGGGTGCGAAACGCCGGCGGCGGAGTCGAGGATGTCCTTCATCGCGGACTGCAGCCGCTGGAAATAGTGCGTGTTGTAGGGGATGTACTGCGAGAATTTCTGCATTCTCGCGGAGGAGACGAGCTCCATCGCGTTCGTGATCTTCCGGGTCTCCCCGACCGCCTGGATATGGTGGCGGATCTCACTGACGCTCTGCATGTTGCTCCTCCGTCCAGCCCTTGGTGAAGGCGCCGATCGCGTCCTCCAGCTGGCGGCGCACGTCCTCGGTCAGCTTCTTCGTGTCGTCGATCGCGGCGAGCACGCTGGGGGCCTCGGCCTGCAGGTTCTGCAGCAGCTCCTTCTTAAAGCGCACGGCCTCGCGCACGGGCACGTTCTCGAGCGCGTTCATCGCGTAGGCGCAGAGCAGCGCCGTCTGCTGCGAGAGCTTCAGGATCTCGTCGCCGCGCTGCTTCAAAAGCTCCGTCATCCGCTCGCCGCGGGAGAGCAGCTTTTTGGTCGAGGCGTCGACGTCCGCGCCGAACTGCGCGAAGACGGCCATGTCGCGGTACTGCGCGACCTCGAGCCGCAGGGACGAGGAGACCTTCTTCATGGCGTCGTACTGCGCGGCGCGGCCGACACGGGAGACGGACAGGCCGACGTTCACGGCCGGGCGCACGCCCGAATGGAACAGCTCGGACTCGAGATAGATCTGGCCGTCGGTGATCGAAATGACGTTCGTGGGGATGTAGGCCGAAATATCGCCCGCCATCGTCTCGATGATGGGCAGCGCGGTGATGGAGCCGCCGCCCTTCTCCGGCGACAGCTTCGCCGCGCGCTCGAGCAGGCGCGAGTGGAGATAGAACACGTCGCCGGGATAGGCCTCGCGGCCGGAGGGACGGCGCAGCAGAAGAGACATGGTGCGGTAGGCGACGGCGTGCTTGCTGAGATCGTCGTAGACGACGAGCACGTCTTTGCCCTCGTACATAAAGCCCTCGGCCACGGCGCAGGCCGCATAGGGGGCCAGATACTGCATGGCGGGGCTGTCGGCGGCGGTGGAGGCCACGACGACCGTGTGCTCCAGCGTGCCGGTCTTCTCCAGCTCGTGCACGAGCGCGGCCACGGACGAGGTCTTCTGGCCGATGGCGCAGTAGACGCAGAGAACGCCCGTCGCGCGCTGGTTCATCATGGCGGCGAGGGCGATGGTGGTCTTGCCGGTCTGGCGGTCGCCGATGATGAGCTCGCGCTGGCCGCGTCCGATCGGGATCATCGAATCAATGGCGAGGATGCCGGTCTCGAGCGGCGTATCGACGGGCGCGCGGTCCATGATCGCGGGCGCGGGATATTCGCAGCGGCGGAACGCGCGCGGGGTGAGCGCGTCGCCGTCGAGCGGGCGGCCCAGCGGGTCGACCACGCGGCCGAGCAGGCTCTCGCCCACGCCGACGTCGGCGACGCGGCCGGTGCCGCGCACGACGGAACCCGGCGTGACGGCGTCGAGCTTGCTCAGAAGCGCGGCGCCCACGCCGTCCATGCTGAGGTCGAGCGCGATGCCGTAGGCGTCGTTCTCAAACTCCAGCAGCTCTCCGTACTGCGCGCGGCTGAGCCCCCGGACGCGCACGACGCCGTCCTGGCAGCTCTCCACGGTGCCGTACTCGTAGGTCACGGGCGCGGGCTGGTAGTCCTTCAGTTTTTCCTTGAGAAAGCTCCCGATGGGAGCCTGATCGAAATTCAGCATAGACTTCCTTCTCTCAGGAGAGTTTTTGCTTCATGGCGCCGAGCTGCGCGGCATAGCTGAAGTCGTAGACCGTGCCGTCTATGTATGCGCAGTAGCCGCCGATGAGGCTGGGGTCGACCAGCGCGTCGAGCTGCAGATGGCAGCCCAGCAGGCGCTCGAGCTGGCCCCGGATGCGCGCGAGATCCTCGTCGGAGCAGGGTCTGGCCGTCTTGACGGTGCCGGACTTCTCGCCGGAGAGCTGCGCGGCGCTCTGCTTGACGTTCTGCTGCACATAGTCGTCCAGGCGCAGCACGCGGCCCGCCATGTCGACGGCCGCGTCGGCCAGCTCGGTCTTGGCGTCGTCGAGCGCGCGGGCCTTGAGCTCGGCCGCCTCGCCGCGGGCGTCGGAGAGGAGCTTCTCGGCGTCCCTCTGGGCGTCGCTCATCACCTTCTGGCCGGCCTCGAGATTGATCTTGCGGCCAGTGGCGATGATCTGCTGGCAGGCGGTCTCCGCCTCGGCGATCTTGCCGTCGTACTCGGCCTGGGTCTTCTGCGCGTCGTCCATGAGACGCTTCGCCTCATCCTTTTCGCCCTGGATGCGGGCCGTGCGCTCGTCCATGAACTTGCGCACCGGCTTGTAGACCAGCAGCTTCACGATGAGATAGAAGATGACGATATTGACGAGGTGAATCGCAATATCCAACGGATAGATTTCCATAGTACCGCTCCTTACGCGAGAGTGAAGATCACGATCAGCGCGCTGACAAAGCCGTAGATGGCGCAGGACTCGGTCAGAGCCAGGCCGAGGACGAGGATGGACTGGATCTTGCCGGAGGCCTCCGGCTGACGGGCGGTGGCGTCGGCGGCCTTGCCGGTGGCGAGGCCCATGACGATGGCGGCGGCGGTGCAGGGGAGCAGCGCAAGGGCTGCGGCAATGGCGATAAGACCGGTAGAGCTCATAATAATTTCCTCCGAATTTGGATTATTTTTTATTCGACTGCTTCCCCGATAAAGGTGAGAGACAGCGTGATGAAGATGTAGGTCTGGATGAGCGGGTGGAAGAGGTTGAAGTACAGGCCGGCCAGGCTCGGGAAGCCGATGGCCGCGTTGCCCATCGCGGAATAGAGCAGATCCATGACGATCATGCCGCCCAGCATGTTGCCGAAAAGCCGGCAGGCCAGCGACACGGGCGCGGCGATGTCCGAGACGAAGTTCATGACGTTCGGGAAATAGCGCTTCAGGCGCCCGCCCAGGCCCTTCTTCTTAAAGCCGTAGTAGTTGATGCAGAAGAGCGTCGTGAGCGCGAGGGCGAAGGTCATGGTGATGTCGGCGGTCGGGGCGCGGAAGCCGAAGAGCTCCACGGCGGCGCAGCCGACCATGAACACGACGACGGCGAAGAGGAAGCTCGGCAGGCCGTCTCCGAGGTCGCCCACCTTGGACTCGGTGTATTTCCGGACGTATTCGACCGCGATCTCGACCGCGTTCTGCAGCCCGCGCGGCTCGTCCTTCATGCGCGGCACCGCGAAGATGCGGAACGCCAGCGACAGCACCAGCACGACCGCCATGATGGCCCAGGTGATGAGCACCGTCGTGCTGACGGACTGGCCCGCGAGCGTGACGCGCGGCGCCCAGATCTCGACCGTGAACTTGCCTTTCTGCTCGGTGCCGAAGATAACGCGCAGCAGCTGCTCGGCAAAGAGCCAGGCGCCCACGACCATGAGCAGCGTGGCCAGCGTCTTTTTCTTTTTGTGCGGCTTGGTCGGCTCGGCGTCATAGACGCGCACGGCGGATTTTCTCCAGAACCAGCCGCCCACGCCGAGCTCGGCGCCCAGCGCCAGCAGCACCCATTTGATGATCAAAAGTGGCACGATTACACCTTCTTTTCGGGGTCGTCCCCCGGCTGTTTATCCGATTTGCGAAGCTTCAGGGCCCAGTACACGGAGCCCGCGAGCAGCACGGCGCCCATCGCGACCGCGCACGGCACGAGCTGCGGGCGGACCAGCCACGCGCAGAGCAGCAGCCCCGCGAGCGGGCAGAGGAACTGGCACAGAAACGCCCAGATCTTGAGCTTCTCCGAGCCGAGCGAGCGCACGCCCGTCAAAAGCAGCCACAGCTGCCCCGCGCCGAACGCGGCGCCCAGCACAGCCCCGGCCATCAGGAATCCTTTTCCTCTCGGTAGCCCTCCGACTGGAGCATATGCGCGACCCGGTCGGCAATGTTCTTCGTCTCGTAGGGGTACCGGCTGTAGCCCTCCTTCTGCGCGTAGGAATACCGCTTGCGCACGACGTCGAGCCACAGACTGCAGTTTGTTTCCATCACGGCTGAGCCTCCTGAAAATACGATAAAAAAACGCCGCCGGACCCTTTGCGGCGGCGGACGGCTGCGGGCGCCCCGGGCCTTCCGCCCGCGCGCCGGTTTCCTTCCTCCGCCTGCGAGATTAGCTGACGGGTTCGGAGAGGGAAGGTCTCCTATCACGGCTGTGAATTCACCCCAAAGTTGGTTCTCCCGCTGTATGCACCATACATTCGGCGTTTTTGTCAGTTTACACGAATTATCTGCATTATAGCACCTCTGCAAAAAATGTCAACCGGAGAGAAAAAAGGATTTTTTCCTTTTCTCTCCCCGGTTTTTGTGCATTTTTTCAGAAAGACCGAAACGGATTACGGTCTTTGCAGCCGGCCGTCGTTCAGGTCGCCCAGCACGCGGTCGCGCATGACGTAATGCTGCTTTTTGCCGGTCGCGTTGTAGGGCACGGCGTCCACGAAGCAGTACCAGCGCGGGCACTTGTAGCCCGAAAGATCGTGGCTCGTGACGCAGAAGTGGTTGACCTCCTGCACCGTGAGATTTTTGTCCTCCCGCACGATGTAGGCGACGACCGCCTCGCCGCGCGAGGCGTCCGGCACGCCCGTCACGATGCAGTCCTTCACGCCGGGGCAGCGGTTGAGGACCTCCTCGATCTGCGTGGGATAGATGTTCTCGCCCATGCAGATGATCATGTCGTCCTTCCGGCCCGAGACCGTGACGAACTGCTGCTCGTCCCAGGTGCCGAGATCGTGCGTGTAGAGCCAGCCCTTGTAATACTTTTCAGCCGTCAGCTCCGGGTTGTCGAGATAACTGAGCGCCGATTTGAACGGCGAAAAAATGATGATCTCGCCCGTGGTCTTCCCGTCCGTCGGCACGACGTCCTCGGGCTCCGCGCGGCGGTCGTCGTAGACGTGCACGAGGCGGACCTCGTCGTCCGTGCAGGAGCGGCCGGCCGTGCCGGCCATCTCGGGCAGGTCGTAGGGGCGCAGGAAGCTGTTCCAGAACGTCTCGGTCGTGCCGTAGCCGTTGAAGATATTGGGGCTCAGAAGCTTCTGGAAGCGGATGCAGGCGTTTTTCTCGAGGGGGCTGCCCATGGTGACGATGCCGCGCAGGCGGCTCAGATCGACGGGATGCTTCTCCTGGCGGGCCGCCAGGCTCGCCAGGACGGCGGGCACGCCGATGAGGAACGTGACGCCGCAGCTGACCGCGTAGTCAAGGCAGGTCTTGGCGCTGAACATGCGCAGCACGACCGCGCAGCCGCCCGCGTAGAGCGTCGGGGTGAGGCCGCCCGAGTGCAGGCCGCCGCGGTGGAACCACGGGGTCATGTTCATCGTGCGGTCGTGGGGGTTCAGCGGGAAGTGCATGATGACGTCGTGCGCCGAGAGCACCTCCGTCGCGTTGTTGGAGGGGATGCCCTTGGCCAGGCCCGTGGTGCCGGAGGTGAACATGCGCGTGACCTCGTCGTACATGTTCGCGGGCTCGCGCCGCACGGGCTCCGAGATGGGCGCGTCCGCCATGAATTCGTCGAGATACCGGTGTCCCTCGGGCAGCGGCGGATGCTCGCGCAGGCCGGCCGCGGCGAGGATGGTGCCGGGCTTCCAGTCGGACAGCTCGAGCGCCTTCTGCGCCATGGGCGCGACGTCGAGATCGTAGACGTAGACCGCGGGGCGGTCGTGGCTCAGGATGCGGGCCGTCTCGCCCGCGGCGAGGTTGTAGTTCGCGGGGCTGTTGACGGCGCCCAGCTTCTGCGGCGCGAGGTAGCAGAAGGCGAACTCCGGCGAGTTGAGCAGCTGGTAGAGCACCACGTCTCCCCGGCCGACGCCGCGCGCCGCGAGGGCGTTGGCGAAGCGGTTCACGTCCTCGTTGAGCGTCCGGTAGGTCCAGGTGCGGTTCGTCGCGGGATCCATGAGCGCGGGATTGTTTCCGAAGCGGCGCACGTTGCGCAGAAATCCGGAGATCCAGGTAAAGTTTTCTTCAAAAATGGGGCGGAACGCCCCGACGTCATAGGTGTAATCCATACGATCAGCCTCCGTACCGTCCGACGATGAGGCAGGAATTCTGCCCGCCGAAGCCGAGCGCGTTCGTCATGGCGGCGGACACGGGCTCGCGCAGCGCCTCGTTTGCCACGAGCGGCAGCGAGACGCCCTCGTCGAACTGTTCAAAATGAAGATTCGGCGGCAGGATGCCCGTGCGGACAGCCTGCACGCAGGCAATGAGCTCCGTCAGACCGCCCGCGCCCATCATGTGGCCGGTCGCGCCCTTGGTGGAGCTGACGCGGGGCGGATGCCCGCCGAACACCGCCGCGATGGCCTTGGCCTCGGCGCTGTCGCCCGCGAGCGTCGCGGTGCCGTGCGCGTTGAGATAGCCGATCTGCCGGGGCTCCAGCCCCGCCCGGCCGAGCGCCAGGCGCATGCAGTCGGACGCGCCGCGCCCCTCCGGCTCCGGGGAAACGGGGTGATAGGCGTCGTTGTTGCAGGCAAAGCCGAGCAGCTCCGCGAGAATTTCAGCCCCGCGGGCCTTCGCGTGCTCCGTGGTCTCGAGGACAAGCGCGCCGCCGCCCTCGCCGATCACGAAGCCGTCGCGGCCGCGGTCGAACGGGCGGCTCTCGCCCGTTTTGGACAGGGCGCCCGCGCGGACCAGGCTCTCGATGACGAGCGGGCTCAGCGCGGCCTCGCCCGCCATCACGACGACGGCGTCGGCCATGCCGCTCTGCAGCAGCATCGAGGCCGTCACGACGGCGTCGCCGCCGGACGAGCAGGCCGTCGTGAGCGTGAGGCTCGGGCCCGTAATGCTGTGGTGGATGGCGAACTGCGCGGCCGCCATGTTACCCATGACCTTGGAGAGAAAGCGCGGGCCGACGTGCGCGCCCTGCACGGCGCGGGCCTCCTGCGTGTCGCCGATGAGCTGCAGGCCCGCCAGGGCCGTGCCCATCACGATGCCCGTTCGCCCGCCCTCGGGACTGAGGCCGCTCTGGCCGAGCGCCTCCTCCGCGGCCGCAAAGGCGTACTGCATGAACAGATCCATGTCGGTGCAGAGCCGGGAGGGCAGCACGTCCCTCGGGTGAAAATCCTTTACCTCGGCCGCGCGCGAGACGGGCAGCGCCGAGGCGTCGAGCCGCGTGATGGGGCCGATGCCGCACCGGCCGGACACGAGGCCCTGCCAGTAGCCGGAGACGCCGATGCCCACGGGGGTCACGGCGCCCATGCCGGTGATGACCAGTTTTTCCCCCATGTCACAGCCCCGCCTTTTTGAAAGCCAGACAGGCGTTGTGTCCGCCGAAGCCCAGCGAGGTGGACAGCGCCGCGTCGAGCTCGGCTTTTCTCGCCGTGAGCGGCACATAGTCGAGATCGCACGCGGGGTCGGGCTCGCGCAGGCCGATGGTGGGCGGCACGATGCCGTTCTGCAGGGCCAGCACGGCGGCCACGGCCTCCGCGCCGCCCGCCGCGCCCAGCATGTGGCCGGTCATCGACTTGGTGGAGCTCACGAGCACCCGGTGCGCCCGCTCGTCGCCCAGGGCCTTTTTGATGGCCAGCGTCTCGGCGGAATCGTTCATCACGGTGCCGGTGCCGTGGGCGTTGATGTAGACCCTGTCGGTGTCGAGATCCAGCTCGCGCCACGCGTCCGCGATGGCCTGCGTGCCGCCCTTGGCCTCGGGATCGGGGGCCGTCATGTGGTAGGCGTCGCAGGTCGAGCCGTAGCCCGCGAGGATCGCGTAGATCTTCGCGCCGCGCCGGACGGCGTGCTCGTATTCCTCGAGCACGAGCGCGCCCGCGCCTTCGCCCATGACGAAGCCCGTGCGCCGTTTGTCGAACGGCAGGGAGGCGTTCAGGGGGTCCTCGGAGGTCGAGAGCGCCTGCATGTTGGAGAAGCCCGCGAGGGCGATCTCGTTGACGGTCGCCTCGGCGCCGCCTGCGATCATGAGATCCATATAGCCGTGGCGGATAAGCCGCATCGCCTCGCCGATCGCGTTCGAGCCGGAGGCGCAGGCCGTGACCATGGGCATGGCCGGGCCGCGGAAGCCGTAGCGGATGGCGATGATGCCGGACGCCATGTTCGGGATCATCATGGGGATGAAGTAGGGCGAGACGCGGCGCGGGCCCTTTTCCAGCAGCTTGCGGTGCTCCGTCATGAAGGTGCCGATGCCGCCGATGCCGCTGCCCATGTAGACGCCCGCGCGCTCGGGGGCGACGGCGCCGGCCGCGCCGCTGTCGGTCATGGCCTGCACGGCGGCTGCCATGGCGAACTGCGCGTAGAGGTCGGAGTGCATCACCTCGAGCTTGTCCATGCAGTCGAGCGGCTGGAAGTTGCGCACCTCCGCGCCGATGTGGACCTTGTATTCCGAGGTGTCGAACTTGGTGATCGGCCCGATGGCGCAGACGCCGGCGAGCAGGTTCTTCCAGAAGCTCTCCACGTCGTTGCCGAGGGGCGTGACCGCGCCGAGGCCGGTGACGGCCACCCGGCGGAGCAGGAGTGCCACAGCGGCGGCAAGCTCCGATTTACCCATCTTCTTGGGTATCTCAATATAGGCGGTGTTGAACTGCCGATAACCGTTCGGTTTAAGTGTCCCAAAAAGGTCCCGGATAATCTGC
>Ga0268360_1001497_pt1 | contig 23725 bp, 16 predicted proteins | sample BioMet11_FD_192465 | JGI IMG/M metagenome (GOLD analysis project Ga0268360, IMG submission 192465) | Sewage microbial communities from Oakland, California, United States - Biofuel 11 (Illumina Assembly) | ecosystem: Engineered > Wastewater > Sewage > Unclassified | place: USA: California... | reverse complement strand
GTGGCAGTCCTTGGCTCTATGTTAGGGGTCTCGAAACTTGACAGTTTAGGTACTATTGTAATTTCTCTTTTGATCTTCAAAATGGGAATCGAAAGTGCCAGGGATGCAGTGCTCACCCTGATGGATGCCTGGCTCGATGAAGAGGAAAGTGAGAGAATTAAAAAAGACATACGCAATATCCCGGGCTTGATAGAGCTTGAAGACCTGAAACTCCGAAAATCCGGACTTGTGGTTTTCGGGGAAGCTACGGTTGAAGTTGAGGGTGAAACCGACCTGAAAAGGGTGGAGCTGCTCTCTGAGGAAATCAAAACGTCTGTTAAAAAAGAAGTGGAAAACCTGGAGCATATTGTTGTTAATGTAAAGCCTGTACAACGGAAAAATTTTAGGCTAGCTCTTCCCGTTTTTGATAAGAATGGGTTTCAAGCAAAGCTTTCGGAGCACCTTGGAAAAGCTCCTTATTTTCTCTTTGTAGAGATAGAAGAGGACAAGGTCGGAGAGTATCAAATTATCGAAAACCGATTTTTTAATTCTGAGAAAAAAGGAGGCATGAAAGCCGTGGACCTGATTATTCAGGAAAAAGCAAACGTCCTTGCGGTAAGAAATGTCGGTGAAGGCCCATACTATATGCTCCGAGATAATTTTATCAAAATTCTTCAAATCCCCGATGGGGTAGATACTGCCAGAGAAGTCCTCGACAGGTTCCAGAACCTTGAAGAAATCACAGTGCCTGCGAAATAACATGGAAAATTACAGTTCCTGAAAAATAATATGGAAAATCACAGTGCCTGCGAAATAAACATGGAAAATCACAGTGCCTGCGAAATAACATGGAAAATCACAGTGCCTGCGAAATAACATGGAGATCGGATATGAAAATTGCAATTGCAAGTGGAAAAGGAGGAACCGGGAAGACTACGGTTTCTTTAAACCTTGCCCTTTCTCTTTCAGATGTACAGCTAGATGTACAGCTTTTTGACTGCGATGTAGAAGAACCTAACTGTAATCTTTTCCTTGGTTTTGACCTTGGAAAAGTAGAAGATGTAGTGTGTCCGGTACCTGTAATCGATCAGGAAAAATGCAATATCTGCAGGCAATGTTCGGACTTTTGCCGTTATAACGCCCTGGCAGCCCTTCCTACCAGAGTTTTGTTTTTCCCTTCTCTCTGCCACGGGTGCGGAGGATGTGCTGTCCTCTGCCCGGAAAAAGCAATCCAGGAATCTTATAGGTCCCTTGGAGTAATCGAAAAAGCAAAAGGAATAAGTTCACCTGAATTTTACAGAGGGCTTTTAAATATTGGGGAAACGATGACATCGGCTGTTATCAAAGCACTCAAGAAAAATATCGATAGCCGGAAAACTGCAATTCTAGATGCCCCGCCTGGAACTTCCTGCCCTGTTATTGCTTCTGTTGATGGCGTGGATTACTGTGTGCTTGTGACTGAATCAACCCTTTTTGGTTTCCACGACCTCAAGCTTGCCGTAGGCGTTGTAAGGGCGCTTAAAATTCCCTTTGGGGTTATCATTAACCGCTGGGGGTTAGGAGACTCAAGGGTTGAAGAATACTGCAAAGCCGAAGGAATCCCGGTCCTTCTCAAGATCCCAAACGATCTCAGAATTGCAGAACTCTATTCTCGCGGCATTCCCTTTGTTCGAGAAATGCCGGAATGGAAAGAGAAGTTTCTCGGTATGTTTGAAGCAATAAAACTCCAGCTTGCAGATGTAGAGGAAACGAGAACATGAAGCAGCTTACTGTAATCAGCGGAAAAGGCGGGACTGGAAAAACAACCCTTACGGCAGCTTTTGCCTCGCTTGCTAAAAATGCTATTATTGCCGATTGCGATGTGGATGCAGCTGACATGCATCTTATCCTGAAACCCGAAATTCTGGAAAAAGAAGACTACTACGGCTTTGAGGTTGCCAGGATTGACCCGGAACTCTGTATCGAATGCGGAAAATGCAGAGAATTTTGCAGGTATGGAGCGGTGAATGAAAATTTTGAAGTCGACCCTTACGGATGCGAGGGATGTGCTGTCTGCACAATTGTTTGTCCCAACGGAGCAGTTTCCATGAAAAAAAGGGTTTCAGGCCAGTCTTTTTCTTCCGAAACCCGTTTTGGGCCTATGGCTCATGCAAGGCTCGGCATCGGAGAAGAAACAAGCGGAAAACTTGTAAGCACTGTTCGAACCAATGCGAAAAAGCTTGCAGAACAATATCATAAAGATTTAATCATAATTGATGGGCCTCCTGGAACAGGTTGTTCCGCAATTGCAGCTATTACAGGTACGGACCTGGTTCTGGTGGTAAGCGAGCCAACCGTTTCCGGAATTCATGACCTTAAAAGAGTTCTTGAGCTTGCTGTACATTTCATGATCCCGACTGTTGTCTGCATAAACAAGTCTGACATAAATGAAGAGAATACTAAGCTGATTGAAAATTTCTGTGCCGAAATAGAAATTCCGGTAATAGGCAGGCTTCCTTATAATGACGTTGTAACGAAGGCAATGCTTCAGGAACAGACCTTGATAGAGTATACTAAAGGCAGCGAGTGTTTAAACGAAAGTGAGTTTGCGGATCAGGTCTGCCAAATCTGGGCCAGGGTGGAAAAGATACTGATGGGTATTCAGGATAAACAAGAAAGGATTAAAACTCTCAAAATGAAAAACTTATAATTTTAGTTCATGAAATACACAGTATCAGGTTCAGAGCTTCAGATTCTTTTTTCATGGGCCATCCATTTATATAATATCCATTTTATATATAATCATTAAAACTAATGATCTACAAAGCCAATTAATCTACAAAATAATAATCCCTAAAACAATCACTAAAACAACCTCTAAAATAGTCACTAAAACAATCCCTAAAATAATCCCTAAAACTCTCAATCTTTAAAGCTAACAATCTTTAAAGCTAACAATCTTTAAAGCTAACAATATCTCTGCGCTTAATTTTTGATAACCGGGTTTTTGCCTGTACTTCTTTAATCGAAGTCGATTTCTAAATATGGGGGTTTAGTGATGAAAGATATCGCTGTTGGAACCTGTGTACACCTGTTATCCCGGATAGATGACAAAGCTCTTGCCGAGTTCTGGAAAGAAACCTCTGCTGGCAAATCTCCGATAGTTGATTCTCAGGGTAATCTGGGTTATTCCTTGTTGAGCGAGGACGGCATTTTATTTATCAGAAATGATTTTGCAGCTACGAGTTATGAGCAGTTTGAGCTGGTTTTTGGGGACCTTTTCCTGCCAGACACGGTTCAGGAACTCCTTATTAAAGATAAAGTGCTGCTTCTTATGTTGTGCAGGAAAGGCACGCAGGACTTTTTGCTCTCCGAACTTCGTACTGATGTCAAGTTCATGCTTGACCTGCCGCGTGGAGAATACTTCTTTTTTGTATTTATTCTGGACGCGGGCGCTGAATCCCTTTTAAACTCCACAGTCCACGCCATAGGTTTTCCATCCAGGATGCATTTGAACAGCCCGGAGCTTGAGACCTTTTATCTCAAACACCCTGTTGACATATGGGAATTTGTAGACCCTTCCCCTATTGAGATTAAACGCGGAGGGCCTTTCTATATCAATATGATTATGGTAAACATCGAACAGATTCCGGGCTGTTCCCTGCTCTTTTCCGAACTTCTGCAGGAAGATGAATCTACACCTCCTCTTTGAAATCTTTTCTCTTAAATGAGCTCTGCATCTAAAGCTCTGCATCTAAAGTCCTGTTTCTCTCTACTTCAGGTGCAGATTGAGGACTTCAGGTGCAAGTGTAAAATTAGTATAATTAGTATGGTTTTTCAGATTCCAGAAGTTCAAAAACCGTAAAATTAAAATGAAAATATATTATCCATGATATATAATAAGAAACTCAATTTTTCACAATCGTTATTTGTTGAACTGCAAGGATATCAAATAATGTAATTACTCCAGCCACGAAGAAAATTACTGAAGGTATTGTGCTATAAATAATAGAACCTCCTGTAGCCAATGAAAATAGAAAATAAAGCGCGTATAATGGACTTATAATTAAAATAGCCCACATAACGTATGTGAGTGCATCCTTACTCATATTTTCGCTATTGATTTCCGGTTTTTTATTTGGTTTCACATTTTTGCTATTGGTATCTGGTTTTTTATTTGGTTTCACATTTTCGCTATTGATATCTGGCTTTTTATTTGGTTTCATATTTTCGCTATTGGCATCTGGCTTTTTATTTGGTTTCACATTTTCGCTATTGGCATCTGGTTTTTTATTTGGTTTCATATTTTTATTCTCCGAGTATCGTTATTCATCACATTTTCTCTTAATATTAATTAATAATGTAAAACATATATAATAATTTGAGCCTGGAGTTGTTTTTTCAAGAAAAGTTCCAGATAAAAAGTTTAGGTGCAAAGTCTCTTGAATGAAAAAATAGTTATAATTGCGATTTCCAGTAATTTACAATGCAGATCTTTACCAGATACGAAGAAGTAGAACCTTACATCACAAAAGACGGTTCGATCATCCGCGAACTCATGCATCCTTCAGTCCACGGCAATTCAAACCAGAGCCTTGCCGAAGCTACCGTACCAGCCGGCGGAAAAACTATTCTTCACAAACACCACCTGACCGAAGAAATCTATCACATTACAGATGGCAGCGGAATAATGACTCTTGGCTCTGAAGAATTCGAGGTCAAAAAAGGGGATACCGTTTGTATTTCGCCCGGCACTCCGCACAGGATTCAAAACACAGGAAATAAGCTGCTGAAGATTCTTTGCTGCTGTGCGCCGGCGTATTCGCATGAGGATACGGAATTGGCGGAATGAATTCAGAAATCAAAAGAAATCATTTTTTTGAGTGTAGAGTTCTCTCATATTCAGCAATTTGCTCTGATATATTTGTGTACTGAATACTTATCTCACTGTATTCCTCATCGCTGAGTCCACTTGTTTTCCTTTTTTCAATTAATTTTGCCTGCTTTGCCTTATAAGCTGCCAGACAATTTCTTCCTGCGTCTTCTTTTGTGAAGTATTTGTCTTCAACTTTTTCTATTTCAATCGAACTTAGTTGCTTTCCACTACCGGTTGTGAAGTATCTTACACAAGGCTTGAATCCTGAATCCTTAAAGAGCATTTCAAAATCTTTTTCGTCGTCCCATAAAACGAAACTTCTTTCTTTTTCGACAAGTTCCTTTTGATCAAGGATAAATATCCTCCCTCCATGTTTGACTTTACTGTAAAGTGAATACATAATGTCTGAAAGGTAAACAAGTTCTATTTCGTGTAAAACATGCATAAAGAGAACGTAGTCAGCAAGAAACTCTTTTTTCAAAAATGTTTCTGGTTTTAAAAATTCGGGTTCAACTCTAAACTTTTCGACAAGTCCATACTTTTCGGTAGCTAATCTTGACATATAACGACATCTTGTTGAAAGGTCTATCCCGATATAGGATATATTCTTTAAAGCGCTCTCGGGTAGCGTCGTCATAGCAGATAATAACTTTCCTTCACCACAGCCATAATCTATGATTGTCGTGGGTTCTTTAATGGATTTGAGCTTGTCTACGAAAATGCCAAAATAAGCATCTTTCAGACCTTCATCTGCAGGGCGCACATGCTCGCTTCTATGGCAATTTTTGTGATCATCCACTCTTTCCATCCTAAATTGATTTTCAGAGAAAATAATTTCTGATTTTTCTTTTTTTTCAATTTCATAGAGAATTTCAAATGCCGTATTAACTGAAAATTTATGTTTTGATCCCAATAAATCTTTCAACTGGTCTCTATTTTTTACAGTACAAATCTCTCTAAGTACCACTGTCGCATTCTTTTGCACCTCTGAATCTTCATCTTTGAGTGTGTTGATTAGCGGCTTCACTGCTGTATCAGGTTTTATATTTCCAAGTGCTACTACTGCACTCCTCCGCACATATGAATCTTCATCCTTGAGTGTGCTGATTAATGGATCAACAGCTGTATCAGATTTTATATTTCCAAGTGCTACTGCTGCACTCCTCCGCACATGTGGACTTTCATCATTCAGTGCGTTAATTAGTGGTTGCACTACATTTTTGGACTTGATATTTCCAAGTGCTTCTGCCGCCATTACCCGCACATTTGAGTCTTCATCTTTCTTTAGTATGTTGATTAACGGATCTACAGCTGTATCAGATTTTATATTCCCAAGTGCATGTGCTACACTCCTCCGCACCTCTGAATCTTCATATTTCAGTGCGTTAATTAGTGGTTGCACTACATTTTTGGACTTGATATTTCCAAGCGCTTCTGCTGCCATTCCCCGCACATTTGAGTCTTCATCTTTCTTTAGTATGTTGATTAATGGATCTACAGCTGTATCAGATTTTATATTTCCAAGTGCCCATGCTGCACTCTTCCTCACATATGAATTTTCATCATTCAGTGTATTGATTAACAGCTTTATAGTTTTATCAGATTTTATATTTCCAAGTGCTTCTGCCGCCATTTCCTGCACATTTGGATTTTTATCTTTCTTTAGTGTGTTGATTAATGGATCTACAGCCGTATCAGATTTTATATTTCCAAGTGCATGTGCCGCGTACCACCGCACATGTGGACTGTCGTCATTTAGTGTTTTGATCAGCAACCGCACAGCTGTATCTGACTTGATGTTTTCAAGTGCTCTTGTTGCATGTATCTGTACATTTGAATCTTCATCTTTGAATGCGTTGATCAGCGGTTGAACAGCTATATCTAATTTGGTATTTCTAAGTGCCCATGCTGCACTCAGCCGTACATTTGAATCTTCATCTTTGAGTGCATTGATTAACGGCTTCACAGCTTTATCGGATTTTATGTCTCCAAGTACAATTGCCGCCATGTCCCGTATATTTGAATCTTCATCTTTGAGTGCGTTGATCAGCGACTGTACTGCTACATCAGACTTGATATTTCCAAGTGTTCTTGCCGCACTCCACTGTACAGATGGGTCTTTGTCTTTAAGGGCTTCGATAATTATACTAATTCCAAAGTTTTCAATTCTTCTTAGGCTTCGAATTGAATTTATTTTATCCAGTTCATATTTAGAATCCATTTTGTCGGCAAGCAAAGCACACAGTTTTTCCTTTGTGTTATTACTTGCTTTATTTACACACTTTGAAGCCAGAAAAAGTTCGCCTTTTGATACCATTAAATTAATATATTCGTTTAGTAAATCCGAATTCAGCATTTCAGAGGTGAATATCACGACTTCTTCCCATTTTGGATGACTGAAAGCCTCTGATACGTCATATCCACTTTCAAAAAGCTTTTTTAATTTTATAGCTGCATAATATTCCTGAAAAGACTGGTGAATTCCATATTCAATTTCTGAATTATTCTCTACAAGAAGTCCAAGTTTGAAGCATTTTTCGAGAATGTCCTCTTCGACTATTTCTTTTGCGTTCTCGTACTTGCATGAAAATGCTTTCCTGCACTGAAGTTCAAAATATAGATTATTAAGGGCAGTTTCAATTTGTGATCTTTCAGCACAATGAATCTTTCCATTTTTAGTTCCATAGTGAGTAAATAGACCTGAAACAAAGGCTTCATACATCTCGTAACGATTTGAGGGAAACAACTCTTCCATGTTGCTTTTTCTCTCCATAGCGACTTCAATTGCAAGGTGAAGCATCATAGGAGTTGTTAACAGTGACTTTAAATGCTGATCATTCAAGATCTTGTTTTTTATCGTCTTTCCAAATTCGTTATCCGAGACATATTTATCTATGAATTCCTGGATTTTCTCATCCGTAAGTTTTTCTAACTCAGAAACTTTAAAATCAGATTCTATACTCTCAAAAAAACCAAGTCTTGAAGAAATAACAAATCTGCAGTTGCTGTATGTGGAGACAAAATTAGAAATTTGGTGGTAGGGACGGAAATCATTATTAGGTGAAAGCAAGTCCAGACCATCAATAAGAATAATGGCTTTTCCTTTGAGTATTGTTTTTAGGATTTCCTCTGAAATTCCTTTCCTGTTCGCTTTTATCTTGACGTAGTCGTAAAAAGAACCCTCTATGTAGGTATTTAGTTCCACATATAGGGGAATAATTCCTTCTTTTTTCTCAAGATAATTTGTTGCATGGATGAAATTTAACCACTTAAGGGTGCTTGTTTTTCCTGAGCCTGATTCCCCGGAAATAATGAGTTTATCTTCTTTTTCAACAAGCTCAAGAACTTCAAATTTTTGTTCTCTATTGCTTTTCTCATCGTGAAATTTGAGAGTTACTGGCAAAATTTCTTTGGCTGAAAGTTCTGTGTAAATTTCACTGATTCCGTTTTTTCCATCTTCATCTATTATTTTATTTAGGTATTTTTCTAATGATTTTTCAAAGTCTATGCCGGGCTCTTTTTTATCTTGATTTTCTCTACCGCCATTGATTACTTCTTTTATTTCCTGAACGTTATGAGATATCTCTTTGACGTCTTGAGATAACTCTTTAACTCCTTGATTTGTCTCTTGGGTTGTTTTATCTGTTCGTTTTAATAAGTAGTGGTCAAGATAGCCTCTAAGTTCAGGTTCTTTTTCTATTTCGGCATCTATTATCTCAAAAAAGGAATTTAAGATTAAATCTGCGTCTTCGCGGGAAAAATCTTCCTCACTGAATAATTCAAAAAACTCGTTGATCAAAATATTCGAGCAATCAAGCTTATCCGGGTTTTTCAGGTATTTTTCGATTGCTTTTTCCACGTTTTCCTGATGAAAAAAAGTATCAATTTGTATTCCAGTCAATTTATAATTTTTATTTGAGAACTCTTCAATTGCCTTATCATATACTTTTGAAGAAGTATCGAAAATATATTCAGGGATATTCTTGAAAGACTCATATAAGAGGTTAGTAAATAAGCCTAAAGCTAATTCTGAAACAACCATCGTATCCCCGTTGATATGAAAATCTCTTCTTTACTTCTCAATCAACTCTTTATAAAATCATCTATATTAATTCTTTCTATTTTATTCGGGAAAGGCCGCTCTCCTGCGTCGAGCGTGACAGGAACGACTCAGTATGGCGAATAAAGTTGTACGGGTTAGAATAATCTATAATTTAGTCCTCTTGAGCGAAGCGAAAAGGACCTCGTGCTCCCGAAGCGAAACTCGGGCTACGCCTTTCTGATTCATTCCCAATCTAAAAACAGCTTGGTTTTTAAGATTTCCTCCATTTCAATGCTTTCCAGGATCTCAAAAGCGAGATTTGCCGTAAAATCGTCTTCCGAGTCAATTAAAGACTGCAAACGTGGCCTGTCCTCTTCAGTACAGATCTTTTTGAGGGTTCCGGCTACTTCGGCTTTTACAAAGCGGTTACAATCATAAAGGCTGTTGATAAGGGGTTCGACAGCCTTTTCAGGTTTTATCCTGCCGAGAGCTTTTGCAGCAGCCAACCGCGTGAAATCATCCGTATCCGTAAGGGCGGCAATAAGGTAATCGACTGCGTTTTCGGCTTTAATCCAGCCCAGGGCCTCTGCTGCCCCTGATCTTCCTTTATTATTTGGGTCCATCAGCGCATCAATAAGAGGTTCTATAGCCTGGCTGGATTTTATTTTACCAAGGGCTTTTGCAGCTTCTTCTTTTACAGAGCCGTCGTTATCAAAAACCAGAATATCTATCAGGGGTTGGAGGGCTTCTTTTGATTTTATCTGGCCGAGGGTGTCGGCAGCAAACCGGCGCACGGTTGCGTCTCTGGACTTGAGGGCGCTGACCAGCGGAGGGATAGCTTTTTCACAATCAAAAAGGTTCAGGGACCCGGCTGCAAGCCTCCTGACTTCATCGTCCTCGTTATCAAGGGCGCTGATCAGGGATTCAAACGCTCTTTCGCTTCTGCTTTCGGACAGGCTTTGCAGGGCTTTTGCTGTTTCTTTTCGCACAAGCTTGTCTTCGTCTTTCAGGGCGTTATCAATGAAATCAAAGATCTGTTCCGATATGCAATCAGGAATCCCATAAGGATTTATCTGGCCAAGGGCTCTTACTGCTCCCTGCCTTGTGAAAGGGTCCTGGGACTTAAAAATCCTGATAAGGGGGTCAAGGACTTTTTCGCATTCCAGCTGTCCGAGTGCATTTGCAGCTTCTTTCCTTACAAAGCGGTTTTCATCTCCGAGGGCAAAAAGCAGCGGAGCAATGGCTTTTCTGACTTTCATCATTCCGAGGGCTTTTGCAGCTTCCAATCGGACTAAATGGCTGTTGTCCTGGAGTTTATTTATCAGGGTTTTAGCAGCTTTCTTGGACTTTATTTCTCCAAGGGATTCTACGGCTGTCTTTCTTACAAACTCGTCCTCATCCGAGAGTGCCGAAACAAGGGGGTCAAGCGTTTCCTCGGACCCTACTCCCCCGAGGGCTTTTGCAGCTTCCCTTCGGACGAAACGGCTTTCGTCCCCAAGCATATTGACGAATGTTCCGGAAGTTTTGTCCGATTTGATTTCTCCAAGGGCTTTTGTAGCGATCCAGCGTACAAATTCATCTTTATCTTCAAGGGCATCTACAAACGGTTCAACAGCTCTTTCCGACCTCATCCGGCCCAGGGCTTCGGCAGCTCCCAGCCGGACAAGTTTGTCTTCTTCCTGAAATGCTTTTATAAGGGCTTCCGCTACTTGCCTGGAATTTATCTTTCCAAGGGCTCCTACAGCTCCAATCCGAACAAAGTCGTCTTTGGCCCCGAGTGCGGAAATAAGGACTTCCAGCGCTTTTTCAGATCCAATCTGCATTAGCGCATTTGCGGCCTCCAGCCGGACAGCCCGATTCTTATCTTTAAATGTGTCCCTGAGCAGTTCTATTGCTCTTTCGGACCCTATTAAGCCAAGAGACTTTATGGCTTCTATCCGCACAGAATAATCTGCATCCCCAACTGCAGCCTCAAGTGGAATAAGTGCCATCTCGGACCTGGTTTCCCCAAGCACTTTCGCAGTCTCTCTTTTTACCCTGATATCTTTATCTTTAAGTGCTCCCGTATTGGCTCTGATCCCACAGGCTCCGAGCCTTCCAAGGCTCTGAACAGCCTTTATTTTTTCAACAGTATACCTGCTGTCAAGTTTTCTGGCAAGCAAAGCACATAGCTTTCCTTTTGTTTCGGGATTGGCTCTCCCAGCACATTTTGAAGCTAGATACAAGTTTCCGCTTGAGACCATCAAATTTAAAAGTTCGTCTCCTGATTCGAGCAAGTCCGAGGTGAGCATTATCACATTCTCCCATCTCGGATTCCTGAAAGCCTTTGAGATATCCATCCCGTTTTCAAAGTATGTTTTCAGCTTCAAAGCCGCAAAATATTCCTGAAAAACTCGATTTATTCCAAACTTTACTTTAGAATTCTTTCTTATCAGAATTCCAAGCTCTAAGCAGACCTGAAGGAGTTTTCCCGCCTTTAACCTACCAGACCTGCTGCACTCTGTAATCCTTTCAGATTTGCTGCACTCTGTTTTGCTGCACTCTATTTTGCTGCACTCTGTAATCCTTCCAGACCTGCTGGCTTCTATATATGCTTCTGCCACTTCAAGGGCATAGCTATACTTACATGAAACCTTATTCTTGCACTGGAGTTTGAAAGCCAGATTCATAAGGACATTTTCAATATCTGTTCTTTCAACACTGGGTTCTGGAAAATCTGTTCTTCCATCGGGTGCCTTTCCTGAATTTATTTTCTCAAAGCTCACTCTTAGAGGCAGATGGTCCCGGGATCTAAAACATTCCTCTCTTATTCTGTAATCTTTAAAAAGCTCCGAAACAAAAATCTGATAGATTTCTGCCCGGACGAAAGGAATTGAATCAAAAAAATTAAAATGCTGGATGCCTTCATGTTTTCCTCTTCTTCCCATATGTGCCGTTGAAAGTTTGATCCAGAGATAAAGCAGCAGAGGATTCTGGAGGATAGGCTTTGACTGAATCTCACCCAGGCTTCTGGCTTTTAAAAGCTTTGCCTGTCTCTTGTTGGGAACGTACTTTTCTATAAAAAGCCTGATTTTTTCATCAGTCAATTTTTCAAGTTCGGAAAGTGCAAATGTACTTTTTAAGCTATCAGACGGCTCGGGTCTTGAGGCAATAACATATCTACAGGCTTCATATTCGGAAATAAAGTCGGAGATCTCATCAAAAGGGGAAAAATTCTCTGAAGGCATGAGCAAATCAAGCCCGTCCAGTAATAGCAGGGCTTTTCCTTCGAGCAGCTTCTTAAAATCCGTCTCAGAAATGCCTTTTTTCGTTACCTCTGCTTTTAAGTAATTATGAAAAGAACCTTTAACATAGGAATCAAGTTCTATATATATCGGAACAAATCCTTCTTTTTTCAGGAGGTATTCCCTGGCATAAACCGTACTCAGCCATTTTAGGGTGCTTGTCTTTCCTGAACCTGCTTCCCCGTAAATTATCAGGTGCCTTTCTTTTTCCACGATTTGTGAAATCTTGAAGTCATAGGCAAGAGAAACCCTTTCTTCAAAAAGCCTGCGCGTGATTGGTAGTATTTCTCTGGCGGATAATTCTACATAGTTAGAGTTTTTATCTTTATCTTCCAGTATTACGTTTTTCAGGTACGTCCCCATGTACCCGTTTGAACTACTTTCAGTTACGGACTCAGGCATAATGTCCCCCCACAATATCTAAATGGTATTTCCTTTCCAGATTCTATTCTTATTGTCAGGGGATCTTTTTTAGGTTTACTGCTTTCAGTATGTACCTTCAGTAAGTATCCTGACTATTTTCAATAGGCATCCTGACTATTTTCAGTAAGTATCCTGACTATTTTCAATAGGCACCCTGACTATTTTCAGTAAGTATCCTGACTATTTTCAGCAGGTATCCTGACTATTTTCAGCAGGTATCCTGACTATTTTCAGTAGGTATCCCGGACTTTTTCCACGACTTTCTTGTTATATGCATTTACGATGTCGCTTCGGGTAATGAGGCCGAGTAGTCTGGTTTTATCCTCTCTGTCCACGACTGGAAGCCTGCCTATTTGTTTTGAAGCAAAGCGTTTGAGGACCGCATCAAGGGTTTCATCAGGATAGGCAACTTCCAGACGTCGGGTGGCTATATCCTTTACTTTTTTGTCAACGTCTCCGGACTTTACTTTGCTCCGGAGGTCTGAAAGGGTTACTATACCTGAAAGTTTGCCTTTGGAATCAAGGACTGGAAAACCGACGTGGCGGCTTACCTGCATTAGGGTTGTAAGTGTCTCAACACTCTTCTCCTCAGAGACTGTCTGGACATATGTGATCATGGCGTCTTTTACAAACAAGGAGCTCATGATATCCACTTCCCTGCCTTTTCGGATCTTAAATCCTTTCCTGCGTAGGCCCTCCGTGAAAATGGACTCCGGATAAAGGGCATTTGACATCACATTACTGAGTACGCAGGCAAACATGAGAGGAAGAATCATATTATAGTCCCTTGTAATCTCAAAAAGGATAAGAATGGCAGTAAGGGGAGCCCTGGCAGTTCCGGCAAAGACTGCACCCATCCCGACCATAGCATATGCCCCTTGCTCAGCTAAGGTCCCCGGAAAAACCAGGTTTGCAGCTGTCCAGAAAGCCCCTCCCAGCATTGCACCTGTAAAAAGGGAAGGGACAATCGTTCCTCCTGAGCCTCCAGAGCCCAGGCTCAGGGAAAAAGCAAGGATCTTTAAAAAGAGCAGGATTATCAGGATCTTGAAAGTAAACTGGTTGTTGAGGACATCCGTTATTACAGTATAGCCCATTCCCATAACTCTGGGATAAAAAATACCCATTGCGCCGACTGCGAGCCCTCCCAGAGCAGGCTTGAAAACGGGATGGAAAGGGATTTCCGAAAAAATATCTTTTGTGTAGTAAAGCGTCCGGATCAGGACTGTAGAGACGATCCCCGCAAGAAGTCCGAGCACAAGGCAGAGTCCGAGTTCTTTGTAGGGGTTAATCAACTGGTAAGGAGAAATCTCTATAGGTTTTATTCCGAAAAGTGTGCTTGAAACAAGGGTTGCAAAGACCGAGGAAATAACTATCGGAATAAATGTTCTGGTTTCAAGTTCCCCGTAGATTACCTCTACCACAAAGACAACCCCTGCAAGAGGGGCGTTAAACGCAGCTGCAATTCCGCCGGCAGCTCCACAGCCTAAAAGGATCTGAAGCTGCCTTTCCGTGCTATTCAGGATTTTTCCCATAAAAGCCCCGGTACCGGCTCCTGCAAGGATTCCGGGTGCTTCCTTTCCCAGGGAACCTCCTGAACTGATTGTGATTATTGAAGTAAAAACTTCCAGAAAAACATCCTTGAGATTAAGCCTTGCTCCGCGGAGGGTTACGGTTTCTATAAGCCCGTCAACGCCGTATTTCTTTTTCATCAGAAAATGGGAGATTAGTCCTACCAGCAAACCTCCAAAGGCAGGCACGAATAACACATAATAGTGTGGGAACTCGTGCAATGGGAACCCTTGCTGCATACCCAGAAAAGTGTTGCTGTACTGGAGAGTCCTGTCATAAACTCCTATCACGAAACCCGTAAGGAGCCCGATTATAATAGCAATTGTATTGACTCTGGCAGTTTCGGTATCAAACCGGGCAATATACTCTGTTATCCTGGGATATTCTCTTACATTGTGGAATACCACTCTGTGCTCTGGACTAACTTCCAAAAACTCGTGCCTCTTAAATCCTTTTATCTCTTCCTTTTTCTTGAACAAAAAGGTAAGTTTCAGGTTTATTTTCCCTGAGTATTTTTCACTCGAAGGATTTCAAGCATTTATTTAAATGTATCATTATATTATATTATACAATGTATGCCCAGAGTACAGCATGTGAAAATCGAAGATTATTTTCCTCGATTTTTTCACTATATTCAGCCTTCATAATCTTTGTTATATTTAGCCTTTTTAATATTTGATATATTCAGCCTTCTGTATATTTGTTATATTCAGCCTTTTATATTTACAGGATTTTCGATTTACAGCCTTTTTGATTTACAGCCTTTTTGATTTACAGCCTTTTATTCAATTCTTATCTTTTGTTATTCTGGATAAGTTCCAGAACCTCACAGAGTTTTTTTGCAGTTTCGGAAACGGTCTGCATACCTATGGAGTCTTCTTCTGCCGGGTTCCAGGCTATTCCTCCGAAATGAGAATTATCACCAACTATAATCATGCCGTGAATATGCATCCAGTCATGGATTGATTGAATGGTTTTTTCCTGACCTCCGTTTCTTGAGCCTCCGACTGAGAGAGCGGCTCCAACTTTGTTTTTAAGTGTAAAATTATTGCGGCGAAGCAGGACACTTCTATCAAAAAGGGCTTTGAGCTGGGCAGGATAATTCCCCATATAAACGGGGGATGCAACAATTATACCGTCTGCGGATCTCATTTTTTCATAAACTTCTTCCATATCGTCTTCAATTACACATGAGTCATTCTCCATACAAGCTCCGCAAACTTTGCAGGGTGCAATCTCCATGTCTGAAATAAAAACGGCATCAGTTTCAAAACCCCTTTCTTTTGCTATTTCGAGAGCGGTTAAAATCATTTTTTCACAGTTTTTTCCCTTTCGTGGGCTGCCTGAAATTCCCAGAATCTTCATTTAAATCATTCCGAAATTCTTTTATATTATTTATCACGTATAATCAGTAATAATTGTAAAGTATACCATCTGCCAAAAATATCACAGATCGTTATATATTTTAAAGAAAAAAAGTCCATATATAAGTTTTTGTTGGCAGTCTTAATTATATATTTATTATTTTTATATATATCCCTATTCATTTTACGTAAATTTATATATTAAGACCCAGCTAACTTAAACTACTCCAATTATATAGGAGGTTGGTTGATTGGTAACATTTTTAGAAAAGATCAGTGAAAGAGCAAAGAAACTCAATAAAACAATCGCTTTACCTGAAACTGAAGATATCAGAACCCTCCAGGCAGCTGCCAAGATTCTCGAAAGAGGTGTTGCAAAGGTCGTCCTTGTTGGTAAGGAAGAAGACATCAAGGCCCTTGCCGGAGACCTTGACCTCTCAAAAGCAAGAATTGTAAACCCAGAAACATATGAGAGAAAAGACGAATATGTTCAGGCTTTCTACGAGTTGAGAAAGCATAAAGGTGTTACACTCGAAAGCGCAGCCGAAATTATGAAGGATTACGTCTACTTCGCTGTTATGATGGCAAAACTCGGTGAAGTCGACGGTGTAGTCTCAGGTGCTGCTCACTCTTCCTCTGATACACTTAGACCTGCTGTGCAGATCGTCAAAACTGCTCCGGGTGCAGCTCTAGCATCTGCTTTTTTCATCATTGCCGTACCAGACTGTGAATACGGGTCAGACGGGACATTCCTCTTTGCTGACTCGGGTATGGTCGAAATGCCCAGTGTTGAAGACGTTGCAAACATTGCTGTCATCTCTGCAAAAACCTTTGAACTGCTGGTTCAGGACACACCATATGTTGCAATGCTTTCTTACTCCACCAAGGGAAGCGCACACAGCAAACTGACCGAAGCAACAATCGCTTCCACAAAGCTTGCGCAGGAAATTGCCCCTGATGTAGCAATCGATGGTGAACTCCAGGTAGATGCAGCAATTGTTCCTAAAGTTGCAGCTTCAAAGGCTCCGGGAAGCCCTGTTGCAGGCAAGGCCAATGTCTTTATATTCCCAGACCTCAACGCTGGAAATATTGCATACAAGATTGCCCAGAGGCTTGCAAAGGCTGAAGCTTATGGCCCTATTACCCAGGGACTTGCCAAGCCAATTAATGACCTGTCCAGAGGATGCAGCGACGAAGATATAGTCGGTGCCGTTGCAATTACCTGCGTCCAGGCTGCAGCACAGGACAAGTAAATAATTAAAAACGTTTCTATATTTATGAACGTTTTAGGAAGCTTTTTATTGACTTTCATATATAAAATTTTATTGTATATATAAAACGTAAATTAAAAGCAATCTAATGAATTGGGGTTTAAACATGAAGGTACTGGTAATAAACGCAGGAAGCTCATCCCTAAAATATCAATTAATTGATATGACCAATGAGTCACCCCTTGCAGTCGGTCTCTGCGAAAGGGTCGGAATCGATAACTCGATCATTACTCAGAAGAGGTTTGATGGCAAGAAGCTGGAAAAGCAGGTTGACCTGCCAACCCACAAGGTAGCTCTCGAAGAAGTTGTCAAGGCTCTTACCGACTCGGAATTTGGTGTCATAACAGACATGGGTGAAATCAACGCTGTCGGGCACAGAGTTGTGCACGGTGGCGAGAAGTTCACAACATCTGCTCTATTTGATGCAGGTGTAGAAGCGGCTATCAAGGATTGTTTTGACCTGGCACCCCTTCACAATCCTCCAAACATGATGGGAATCTCAGCCTGTGCAGAGATCATGCCTGGAACGCCGATGGTTATTGTTTTTGACACTGCATTCCATCAAACAATGCCCGCATATGCCTACATGTATGCTTTGCCATATGATCTGTATGAAAAGCATGGAGTAAGAAGATACGGTTTCCACGGTACTTCCCACAAGTACGTTGCCGGAAGAGCCGCCCTTATGCTTGGAAAGCCCATAGAAGATACCAAGATTATTACCTGCCACCTTGGAAACGGTTCAAGTATTACAGCAGTTAAAGGTGGAAAATCTATTGATACCAGTATGGGCTTTACTCCTCTTGAAGGGGTTGCAATGGGTACCAGATGTGGTTCCATTGACCCGGCAGTCGTTCCCTTCGTTATGGACAAAGAAGGCCTGTCAAGCAGAGAAATTGACACTCTCATGAACAAGAAGTCCGGTGTGCTTGGAGTTTCCGGGATCAGCAATGACTTCAGAGACCTTGATGAAGCAGCTTCCCACGGCAACGAGAGAGCCGAACTTGCCCTTGAAATCTTCGCATATAGTGTTAAGAGAGTCATTGGTGAGTATTTAGCTGTGCTCAATGGTGCAGATGCGATTGTCTTCACCGCAGGTATCGGAGAAAACAGCGCAAGCATCAGAAAGAGAATCCTTGCTGGTCTTGACGGCCTCGGCATAAAAATCGATGAGGAAAAGAACAAGATCAGAGGCCAGGAAATCGACATCAGCACTCCTGATGCGAGTATAAGGGTTCTTGTCATTCCAACCAATGAAGAACTTGCCATTGCAAGGGAAACAAAGGACATTGTTGAGACCGAAGCTAAACTACGCAGCTCGGTACCTGTTTGATCGTAAAGGAGAAGTCTCCTTTACTTTTTCTATTTTTTAATTTAAACAGTATTCTTTCGTTTTCCGTTTTTTTCAAGAATTGTTTTCTCAGCCCTTTCAGAGCTGAAACTTATGTTGTTACAAAATTAATACCCTTAACGAATAACTGTTCATTGATTCAATACACTTTCCAGAAAAAGACCAATTTAGACCATGGAGAAATTGGGCGAACTGTCAGACATTGACAAGAAAATGATGGTAATTGAGCCGCGAATATCTAATAATAATTTTACTTTTTTGAAAAAACATATTGAAAATCTTACAAAGAAAAAACCGCCGAAAACATGCTGTGCCCGTTTGGATATACTGGCAGAATTTTGTACTATGTACAAAGGCTCTTTTGCAGATCTCGCTACGTTGAAACCAGCGGCGTATGAACACGGTGTCGAAATTTTCGAAACTAGTTTTGTAGCCTATCGAAAATCAGATCTGCACAACTTGGAGGATATTAAACAAGCGACGCGCCTGTATGTCATCACAGAATTTCTGAAGGATATACACCTGCGTGTGGGTGTTTCGGTGGGTGGCGTGCTCAACGATGATGTGAAAAATATGGTATATTGGTACGAGCGGTTCGCCGAAGCAGAAGCTGAGATATTACCTGAAAACTACGCAATGCTCGGAAGGCATATCAAGGGTGTAGCAAAGCGACGAAAAAGGAAAACAGTTACGAATCATCTAAATATATTAATTATGTTCTGCATCTGGTGGAAAAAACCATTTCAGGAGCTCAAACAAATAAAACGACTTCATTGGTCATCGGTTAAGGAATTTTCTTGCCTGAAAGCTATCGATTTTGCATTAGAAGCTGGCCTTAAACTTGGCCTATTTACATGAAATCAATACCATGTTCCACCTCACAATCTATTGCAACATTTGACAAACGTTCTGGAACTGAAGACAATTTATCACTATTTATTACTTAACCGAATACGCATGAAAACGACTTGATGAGGATTCGCAAGAGGCTGCGATACAAGCGTTTGAAGACGATATTGACGCGTATGAAGATACACGCCTGGCGCACAAGAAAGATGCAACGGAGACAAGCCATCTGTCAATAATTTGAAATTTTATCAAGGAATTTAGTCCGCTATGCGCCGCCACTATAAAAGTGAAGCCGTTGAAGTGCAAAGTCAAAAACGATGATTTGCTCACACGCAATGAAATTGAAAAAAAATCAGGCTTTTCGTTTTTTTGTGTGGATATCTTCATAATATTCTCATAAAAACCAATGCAATCTCGAATTGAAAATCATTTTATCCATATGGAATGGCGAAGAGCCAAAAATCATCACGGCAGCACACGGTTACCGAAATAAAGTTCTAGTCGCCTGTTACTATGATTCGGGCGCCAGAAGAAACGAGTTATTGAGTGTAAATATTGGTGGTGTAACTTTTGATGAATATGGCTGCCGAATATATATACGCGAATCTAAAACCCAACCAAGGTTTGTAAGGATGACATACGCATCCCCATTTTTGCGCCAATGGCTTGATCATCACGATCGGAGAGATGATCCAGACGCGCCAGTTTTCTGTTCTTCGCGACCGCCATACAACCGACTTTCACGTGGCGGGCTTCACATAGCATTGCATGACGCAGCGGCAGGTAGCAAAAAACGAGTACATCCACATATATATCGGCATACTCGCGCAACAGAAATGGCGAGAGCTGGGAAACAAGAAGCAGTAATGCGAGAGTCGTTTGGATGGGAACCACTTTCGGACATGCCTGGCATCTACACACACCTCTCGCCAGATGACGTCGATCGTGAAAGGCTCGCGATGGATGGAATTGTGAAAGAGGAAGATAAACCCGTCAATCCAAACATACCGTGATCAGATGCCGTGAACTTAATAATCGACAGGCAAGTTATTGTTGGAGTGCTCATTTTTACGTTTATGATAAGTCCGGCTTAAAAGTTCCGGAAGCATCTATACTTTTTAAAAATGTCAAAAGTCAATCATCTTTAATCGTCGGATGAGTTTGACTTTTATAAATATAAGATTCAAAAGAAAAAAGTTAAGTAATGCCCCCAAGACTTGAAATGGAGCTAAAACTCCTTAAGCTAAAAACTAGAGATTAGAGATGGGAAATATTGAATAAAACAAAGACTTTGTGTAAAATAAGTTTAGTTTCAGTAGCACTAATCTTGCTTTTGGTCTCGTGTGCAGCGTTAGCAGCTACTGAAAATGATACCGGAAACGCTACCATAACGGACAATTATATTTCATCTGCGGCATCCGCAGCTACTGAGCAAAGTGCTTCGCCTGCAGGGACGTATGCATATGTTACAACTATTACCAGATATGGTGGTGCTTTTGGTGGTGACATTTGTGTAATTAATACTTCTACAAACGAATTTACAGCCACGATAGGTGTAGACGGAATTCCTGAAGAAATTGCGATCAATCCGGACGGAAAAAAGATATACGTGACGTTAAAAGATATTGAAACTATTTCTGTGATTGACACTGCTACACTCGAATATGTAGCCACGGTACCTATAAAATATCCTCATGGAGTTGCAGTCAGTCCAGATGGAACAAAGGTATATGTGGCAAACTCTTCGACCTACGATTACTATAAAGGTAATGTCTCTATAATTGATACAGCCACGAATAAAGTTACAGACATGGTTAAGGTAGGTAATTATCCTTACGGAATTGTAGTCAGTCCGGATGGAACAAAGGTGTATGTGACAAACCATTGGGACAATACTGTTTCTGCAATTGACATAGCCACAAACTCGGTTACAGCCACTGTGCCTGTAGGAAAGGCACCTGCTGGAGTTGCATTCTACCCGGATGGAACAAAAGTATATGTGGCAAACTCTGGCAACAACACTGTCTCTGTGATTGACACAGCTACAAATACTGTTATAGCCACTGTGTCTGTGGGAGACTTTCCTGAAGGAGTTGCAGTGAGTCCTGATGGAACAAAAGTATATGTGACAAACGGGGATAGCAACTTTGATACTGTCTCTGTAATTAACACAGCCACAAACACTGTTACAGCCACGATAGATGTAGGAGACTTTCCACACGGAGTTGCAGTCAGTCCAGATGGAACAAAGGTCTATGTGGCAAACGGTATATATGATGACTTGGGAGGTGGATATTATGGCTTTGTCTCTGTGATTGACTCTTCTACGAACAAAGTTACAGCTAGGGTGTCTGTACTATATATTCCTCAAAGAATAGCAGTTAGTCCAGCATCAGAACCAATGCCTCCTATTGCGAACTTTTCTGCGAATTCTACCTCCGGAGAAGCACCATTAACGGTTGCATTTACTGACATAAGCACAGGAATACCAACTAAATGGAAATGGAACTTTGGAGACGGAGCAAATTCGACGGTGAAGAATCCAGTTCATAAGTACTCAAAGGCAGGAAAATATACTGTCAGTCTGACAGTAAAGAACGCCGCTGGAAGCAATACGACAACAAAAGAGGATTACATAAACGTTACAGCTCCTGTAAAACCGATTGCCGCTTTTTCTGCATCCCCAACTTCAGGCAACATTCCTCTGAAAGTAACATTTTCTGATAAGAGCACAGGTTCTCCAACCTCATGGAAATGGAACTTTGGAGATGGAAAAACTTCAACATCCAGGAATCCTGCATACACGTACACTAAAGCCGGAAAATACACTGTCAGCTTAACAGTAAAGAATGCAGCTGGAACAAACACAAAAACAATAAAGGATTATATAACCGTAAAAACAGCTCCTGTAAAACCTGTTGCTGCATTCTCTGCAACTCCAACCTCAGGAAAAGCCCCACTGAAGGTGCAGTTTACTGATAAAAGTACAGGCTCACCTACTTCATGGAAGTGGAGCTTTGGAGATGGGAAAACTTCAACAGTCAAGAACCCTGCGCACACATACACTAAAGCCGGAAAATATACTGTCAGCTTAACAGTAAAGAATGCCGCAGGAAGCAGTACGAAAACGATAAAGAACTATATTGTTGCAAACGAGTTGAAAGCTCCCGTTGCTGCTTTCTCTGCATCCCCAACCTCAGGAAAAGCTCCATTGAAGGTCCAGTTTACTGACAAAAGCTCAAACAACCCCACTTCCTGGAAATGGAGCTTTGGAGACGGAACAACTTCAACTAAGCAGAATCCAACTCATAAGTATTCAAAAGCAGGAAAGTACACCGTTAGCTTAACAGTAAAGAATGCTAAAGGCAGTAATATGGCAACAAAAACCGGATATATAAAAGTGGTATCAAAGCCTGTTGCTGCATTTTCTGCGTCTCCAACCACGGGAAAAATCCCATTAAAAGTTACCTTTACTGACAAAAGTACAGGAACTCCTACTAAATGGAAATGGAGTTTTGGAGATGGAACTACTTCAACTAAGCAAAATCCAATTCATAAGTATTCAAAGGCAGGGAAATATACAGTTAGCTTAACGGTAAGCAATGCTGCAGGTATTAACACTAAAAAAGTGTCTAATTATATCACAGCGAAAAAATAACGAGAATCTTAAATCAAAAAAGTAAAAAAAGTCAAGCATAAAGAGGAGTGGGGGAGCTTTTTATAACTTTTTGCGTGGTAGCATGATAACAGAGGAAGAAAAAGTTGAGAAGATAAAACAGTCATTTTTTGAATATGCAAAAGAGCACGAGCTTTCAGCTTTTGATACTTCTAACTATTTTGCAAGACAAATCATTCCTGATGAATCGTTCTTTCTGAAAAGAACGGTAATAGATGACCTGATAAATCTGGTGATATGGTAGTAGATAGTGGAAAATGGGTTATTAAAAATCTGGATTTTCTAACTTTTAAGAACAAGAATATAGGTTGAGTGAAAGGTAGGTGGGCGGGGGGGGACAGTCCCGCTCAGGCTTGAGATAGAACAGATTTGATGGAAGCCTGTTATATTTGTGAAAAAGGACCTCCAGCTGAAAGGGTCCATATAACAGTATTAATGTTAAAAATACTTACTTGTTTTTTGCATTAAAAGCTCTGCATTAATCTTCCTGATTCACGAATTCCCGGGAAAAAAGTTTATCTTGTGAATATAGGGTTGATAATTTACCTATTTGCATTTAAATGCGATTTTTATGACATTTGCTTCAACTATTTCTTTCCTTAAGCAAACCGCATCAAATTACAAATTTATAGTTCAACTGTTTAAAGAAATATTTAAAGATTATTAGATTGTAATCAGTGTTAAGGCTTTTAATTGGTTTCAGAGGGGCAAATAAATGAAATTTAAGAACAGATTTTTTTCAGCAACCTTAATTTTTTTCTTTTTGATATCCATATCATCTATAGCATCAGCAGCTTTCACACAACTTGTAGATGGTCAACTTATCTTGACTGAAATTCAAATAACCACCAATGAATCTGACCAAGAAAACTCAGTTATTTACGGGGATAGGATAGTCTGGACAGATGACACTAGTATCGTGACAATATAGTTATGAGTCATTTATATACTTTGAATTCTATATTATATCTTATGTTAAATATTAATCTTAATGATAGTGAAGTTCTATTTCTTAAAAACTTTCTTAAAAAAGGACAGAAAAATGCAAGATCTCTTACTAGA
>Ga0268360_1001495_pt1 | contig 23744 bp, 18 predicted proteins | sample BioMet11_FD_192465 | JGI IMG/M metagenome (GOLD analysis project Ga0268360, IMG submission 192465) | Sewage microbial communities from Oakland, California, United States - Biofuel 11 (Illumina Assembly) | ecosystem: Engineered > Wastewater > Sewage > Unclassified | place: USA: California... | reverse complement strand
AATTTCTGATATTACGCTAACCTTATTTTTTTATCATTTTTTTAACCTTAGTAGAAAAATTACACAAGCGAAAAATAACCTTATTCCCTTATAACCGTTAAAATAAGGTAATAAGGTCGTGGGTTGTGGCGATTATTATTTCTGCTACTAAGGTTAAGGGTTAAAAAATAAGGTTTTCCTCTTTGTTTACTATCAGTTAATTTCTATTTAACAATTAAACAATTAAACAATACTTCAAACAGTTCATCCTTTTTAATCTTTTTATAAAATATTAAACGGAATTAGTTTGGAGAATTAAAATAATTGTAATTTAGTGGGCTTCAAAATTTGAATTCATGCCAACATTACACTGGATAGGAAAAGAAAAGGTTATTAATCATCATATGGATGTTCCGTTTAAAGTATTAGAACATTCTTATGGGTTTGATAATGGAAAACAAACCGATCGAGAAACTAAAAGCGGAAACAAAATAATTCATGGTGATAATCTTGAAGCTTTAAAAGCATTATTACCCGAATACGAAGGAAGAATAAAATGTATTTACATTGACCCACCCTACAACACTGGAAATGAAAGTTGGGTATATAACGACAACGTGAACGACCCAAAAATAAAAAAGTGGCTCGGACAAGTTGTAGGTAAAGAATCCGAAGACCTTACACGCCACGACAAATGGCTCTGTATGATTTACCCTAGACTTAAATTACTTCAAAAACTTTTATCAGAAAATGGTTCTCTTGTTATTAGTATAGGATATCAAGAAGTATTTAACTTAATGCCATTAGTTAAAGAATTATTTAGTTCCAAACAAATTGCATGTGTAACCGTTCAAACTTCAGGTGGAAAACCATCAGGGTCATTTAATTTACAACATGAATATTTGATTTTCATCGTTCCAAATGACTTTGAAGCAAATCCAATGAATTTTACAGGGGGCAAAAATAGAACTCCATTTGAAGGACTGACCCTTGCTACTTTTGATAAAACTCAAAGACCGAATCAAACATATCCAATATTTATAGATACTGAAACTGGTAATTTGGTAGGGGTTGGTGAATCACTACAAGAAAGAATTAAAAACGGAACCCATATAGGAGAAATGAGTGATTTTGAATATGATTTTAATGAAGCTCCTCAAGGTACAGTAGCAATTTGGCCGATTACTAGTAAGGGAAAGGATTGTGTTTGGAGATTAATATCAAATAGACTGTTAAACGATTGGGATAAAGGGTATATAAAAATTAGTCGAAATCGCCAAAAACAAAGTGTAAATAAATATAGTATTCAATATTTGCCCGAAGGTGTCATAAAGAAAATTGAAAATGGAATATTGAAGGTAAATGGTAAAGAGGATAATTCTCCAACTTTGACATTTGGAGAAAATCAAACAGTTGGTAGTGATATTCCAACTATTTGGTTAGAGAAAGAATTTTATTCTGTTAAAGGAACAACATTATTAAATGATATTTTTTCAAAAAAACTATTCAATTATCCTAAACCTTTACCATTAATTACTGAAATTTTAAGATCCCTAACCTCGAAAGATGATATTATTCTTGACTCATTTGCAGGTTCTGCATCAACTGCGCATGCTACATTAGATTTAAACTTTGAAGACAATGGAAATAGAAAATTTATATTAGTTGAGATGGAAGATTATGCAGAAACGGTGTCAGCAGAAAGAGTTAAAATAGTTATTAATGGTTACTCAGACCAAGAAGGCACAGGCGGAAGTTTTGATTTTTATGAATTGGGGCAACCGCTTTTCAACGAAGATGGTAATTTAAACGAAACCGTTGGCATTGAGAAAATTCGTCAATACGTTTATTACACCGAAACCAAATCTGCTTTTTCAGAAACTCAACACACCGATAATAAACATTTTCTTGGTAAACATAACGACACGGCTTATTATTTCAACTACGAGAAAGATGAAGTAACAACGCTTGATCATTCTTTTTTAGCAACCATGAAAACCAAAGCGGAGCAATATGTCATCTATGCCGACAATTGTTTGTTAACAAAGAATTTCATGATAAAGCATCACATTATTTTTAAGAAAATACCAAGAGATATAACACGATTTTAAGTAATGGAACTAAAACCATATCAGCAACAAGTAATAAACGACCTTTCGTTGTTTTTGGAACAAGTACAAAAAACCAAAGACGTGAAAGAAGCATTTTATAATTTTTGGGCAAAACATCCAAGAACTCCGTTATTTCCATTTTCAGGTACGGCAATTGAACCCTATAAAAACAATGTGCCTCGCGTTCCTCACATTTGTGTAAAAGTGCCAACCGCAGGCGGAAAAACATTTATTGCCTGCAATGCCATTAAAACAATTTTTGATGCTTTTGAATACGACAGACCTAAAGCAGTGGTTTGGCTTGTGCCTTCCATAATCATTTTAGACCAAACCATTAAAAACCTCAAAGATACATCGCATCCATACCGTCAGAAAATCAATTCGCACTTTGGAAATAAAGTAGAAGTGTTCGATAAATCGGCTCTACTTCAAGGGAGCGGATTTAATGCAACTTCGGTAAAAGAGCAATTAAATATTTTTGTCCTTAGTTTTGACAGTATCCGTACAGCAAATAAAGAAGGGCGAAAAGTCTTTGAGCAAAATGGTTCGCTTCAATCCTTTGAAACGCTTTTAGGTAAAGACGAAGAAATTTCTTTAATGAAAGTTATGCAATTCTTAAATCCGTTGGTAGTAGTTGACGAAAGCCACAATGCAGAAACGGATTTGAGTGTTGAAATGCTAAAAGGATTTAACCCTTGTTTTATTCTCGATCTTACAGCAACACCACGTAACAATAGTAATATTATCAGTTTTATTGATGCTTTGGAATTGAAGCGTGAAAACATGGTTAAACTTCCTGTGATTGTTTATAATCATCAGGACAAAACAGAAGTAATCAATTCCAGTTTGCAACTTCAAAAGCGTTTGGAATTGCAAGCTATCGAAGAAGAAAAGAAAGGTGGTAAATACATTCGCCCAATTGTTTTATTCCAGGCTCAACCTAAAAATGGCAAGGATTTTCTCAACGAAGAAGAAGAAAAGTCAAATGTTCAAAAACTTAAAGAAAAACTCATTGAATTAAAAATTCCAGTTGAGCAAATTAAAATCAAAACTGCAAACATCAATGAAATAAAGGGAATTGATTTAATGAATAAAGATTGTGAAGTTCGTTACATCATAACCATAAACGCATTAAAAGAAGGTTGGGATTGCCCGTTTGCCTACATTCTGGCATCTTTGGCTGATAAGAGTTCGGCAGTTGATGTTGAACAAATTTTAGGCAGGGTTTTACGTCAACCTTATGTAATGAAACACAACTTCCCGTTACTCAATTTGAGTTATGTGTTAACGGCATCTTCAAAATTCCTTGACACTTTGGATAACATTGTAAAAGGTTTAAATAAAGCAGGTTTCAGCGAAAAAGATTATAAACTTGCTGATACATCAATACAAGAGCCAACCCAAAAACAAGACCCATTAGAACAGCTTACCATTTTCCCGACAAGTGAAGTAATAACAGAAGATATTACCTCTGACATTGATACAACAAGGATTTCAGTCCCTTCGGAAACTGAAATGCAAAGCGAAACCATCTCAAAAATTGAACAAGCAGCAAATCAAGAAATTGAAGCGATAGAAAAAATTGTTTCCGAAATAGAAACAAATAATATAACTGTTTTACCTAACGAAATACAGCAACTTGTGAAAACATACAGTATTAAAGAAATTTTCAAAGAACAAGCTGAACAAATCAATTTACCACAGTTTTATTTAAAAGTTCCTGCAAATAACTTATTTGGAATCGAGGAAGAAGAATTGCCATTAGAGAAGGAAAATCTTTTAAAAGATTTTGAGTTAAATAAATCAGATACCAATATTCCTTTCGACAGCATAACATCTGAATTATACAAAGTAGATTTAGATGAAACAAAAAGAGAACATACTCCAACATTTGTAAGGCTTGATGGAGTTATAAAAGATAGTGTCATCAACTACATTCTTGATCCAATAAGAAAAGAAAGTCGAGTAAAGAATTTTACAAAACGCATTATGGATATAATCGGTAATATGTATCCAATTCCCGATAAGGAAATTGAAAAATATATAAACCGAATATTAGAAGACTTCAAAGATGAACAATTTGGCGACTTTGCAAATAATGAATATACTTATACCGACAAGATAAAACAGAAAATAAGATCGTTATCAGAAACTTTTGCAGAAAAGAAATTTAAAGATTTCTTAGATACCGATAAAGTGTTAATTAAACCATCTTTCCAATTGCCGAAAAGCATTTCGCCAGGTGTAACTTCAAAGGATATTACGAAGTCGCTCTACGAGAAAGAAGGAAATATGAACGGATTTGAAGAACGAGTAATCAATGAAATTGGCAACATGAGCAATATTGCTTTCTGGACAAGAAATTTAGAAAGGAAAGGCTTTAGAATTAATGGCTTCATTAATCATTATCCTGATTTTATTATTCAGACTAAAAGCGGAAAAACAATTTTATTAGAAACAAAAGGCGATCATTTAGATGCAGAACAAAAAATAAGACTTGGCAGCCTTTGGGCAGGTAAAGCAGGAAATAATTACAGATATTTTATGGTCTATGAAAAGCGGACAGTTGATAACGCCTATAAATTGGAGGATTTTTTAAATATAATAAAAGACATCTAAGCCCCCGTCTTAGCGGAAAATGTTTTTTCGCTCGAAATATATGGGAATTTGCAATTTTAAATAATAGAAATGAGCCATGAAAGCAATATAAGCTTTATAGGAGAAAAAATATATGCGAGAAGAAGTAAAACAGGGTTAGTTCTAATTATTGTTGGCTTTATATTGCAATTTATTGGCAATATAATATCATAAAAATGCTAAGCAAATTTTAAGAAGCTACCCGGCTGAGCGGAATTTGTATTAATTTCTTAAATTTAGGAAGTATAATCTGCGGAATCATTAAATCTGCGATAATCATGGTTCAGACAATTTAATTGGGAAAATTGGATAATTAAAAATAAGAAATGAAAATAAAGGAGCTACATAGCATTACTGAAATAAAACCGGAGGATTGTTATCAGACAAAAGGCAGCCGTCCGGTCAGGGTATTGTGCAACGATTTTAATTACTATGTTTGCAAATATCATAATGGTAAAGGGTTCCCGTTTCCCTTGTTTAATGAATATATCGCGGCCTGTTTTCTTAAAATCTGGAATCTTCCTGTTCCCGAAATTGCTTTTGTAAAAATTAAAAAAGATCATATACGTCTGATTGATTATCCGTATCATTATTTCGATAATCTTTGTTTTGGTTCTAAGTATTTTGGTGAATTTAAGGAAGTAGATAAATTATTCCTGGAAACCCCTTTGATTAAAAAAGAAAACCTTACAGGCAGGGATTCCTTTCTAAGAATTGGTTTATTTGATATCTGGATGTGCAACGAGGACAGGCATTACGAAAACTTTAATCTTCTATATAACCTTAAATCGAATCAATTTGTTCCAATTGATCATGTTTATTGTTTTAACACTCTAAATTTAGATAAAGAACCCTATTTGATAAGCGAAAATGAAAGTATTTTAACTACTCCATTCTTAAGTCGCTTTTTTTCCCGACCTTTGCAACAAAATCTTAACGAAACACGTTTAAAACTAATTGAAGATTTTAAACTCAATGTAACCCACTGCCATGAAGAGCTTGATGATATTTTGGCAAACATACCCTTAGCCTGGGAACCCGATCGTGGTTTTCTTAAGTCCAGACTGGACATTTTCTTTAGTGAACCATGGTTACAATCGTGTATAGATTATTTCACTACACTTATTACACTTAATATTAAAACACAATAAAATGAAAACTTTTTATAGCATTTTATCCGCAGTTATAAATCCGATATCGGGTGAAAAGATATCGCTTGGTTTACTATTATCTGATGGTAATACCAGTTTATTCGATTTTTCACATAATCGTTTTTCTTTAATCGGCTCTATTATTGATAAAGAAAGTAAAAAATTTGTGAGTCAATATCTAAAATCAATCGAAAATGTAATCAACAAGATTGATGTAAATCAGGACCAGCTTACTATTTTTGAAAGTGAAGGAAAAAACCTTATCATTAACGAACCATATATTGGATATTTAAGCACCTATAGCCAAAATGTAATATCCTTTTCAAAGCCGGTGGCTATTGATGTAAAAGTTGAAAAAGAAGTTTTTGAAGCCTTGTTTTCAAAATTCATTGATGAAGAAACAGAAATAGAACCAACTTATAAGAGCAAAATCCAGATTGTAAAAACAGACTTTTTCCCTCGTGTACAAAATCACTTTTCCACTGAAAAAGAATTTACACCGGATAAATACCCTAAAGTAATATTGCCTCTTACAATTGATCTGTTTGGGAAAAACGAAATTTACGTTATGGGCCAATTTCTTGATTTGGATAAAAGTATTTTCTATATAAAGAGTGATTATTTCAACTACCATCAATTAACGGAATTATATTCGAAAAGTAAAAAATTTTTAATTTCAAGCGAACCTCAAAAAGTAAAATACCCTCAACAGCATTATTTCTGGAACGAAATAAGAAAGCAAAAAGGGCATAGTTATATTGATATTTCAGAATTGGGGATCATTGAAGAATATGCTATTAAGCATCAGGTTATGCCTGTATAAAAATGATAAAGCAGTCAATTGGAAATATTGAGCTGTTGAAAAATCAGAAAACAGCTTTTTTATGTAGTCGTAAAGTTTCTGCAAGTGCTGTATTGAAATGTTATGACTGGGCAATAGAGCAACGAGAAAAAGGCGTGTGCGTTATTAGTGGTTTTCACAGCCAAATAGAAAAAGATGTATTGCATTATTTACTCAAAGGACATCAGCCAATCATTTTGGCATTAGCAAGGGGTCTGAAAGAAAAATTAGAACCGGAATTTGAAAAACCATTGGAACAGGGCAGATTATTAATCATTTCACCATTTGAAAAATCAATTAAACGAGTAACCGAACAAACAGCAGAAATAAGAAACAAAATGATGGTTGAACTTGCCGATAACATCACTATTGGATATGCCAGAGCGGGTGGACAGTTAGAAAAACTATTAACAATGATAAATAAAAAAGTAATTAGAATCGCATAGCCACCGCAATTGCAAGCGCATTTTCAGGAGTAGACGGATTTGTTTGCAATATTCAACAGGAAAACAGAATAATAACCTTTGATTCCTTTTGGGTTCAATTTTTAAGTATACACAACCAAACACCATGGAAAAAAAGAAATATCATTAAGGACTATTTCCAAACGAACCGAAATGATATTTTCCGGATATTCCCCCGGAAAATCGGGGCCGGCTATTTGACCAATAAATTAATAAATTAATAAAAAATGAAAAATATAATTAAATCATTGCAGCTATGTTTAGTTTTCAGTGTTTTTGCAGCTTATACCTATGGACAGGATGTGAAAATTATTTATCAAAATCCTGATTTCAAAAAGGAAGGAATTTCTAAGGATTTTCATTACATAAATAAAGGTATGGACATTTCCAACTTTCAAAAGATTGCTACAATGAAAGGAATCGGAAATAATTCAGGAAAACAGACATTGGACAATATTTTTAATCAGTTGTGGGAATCGGCTAATAAACTTGGAGCAAATTCATTCAGAATTGATAATTATTCAAATAATAATTCCGATTCTGTAGTGGTTGTTCTTTCGGTTTATAAATTAACGCCAAAAGAATTAGAAACGAACGAGGCTTTTTTCCCCAGGAATATGATTTATGTTTTTGGTGATTTGAATATAAAGCGGCACGCGGGCAAAAGAATAAAGTTAAATGGTGAAAAAGTTGTTTTATTGCCATTGGAATATGTTTCGTATCAAAACAAAGTTGGAAAAGAAGCAACGGTAAGTATCGGTGGCTTTTCCGGTTCAAAAGTCTGGATTAAATGGCAGGAAAATCGTTTATCAAAATATTTATCCCTAAAGGGACTGGGAATTGGTCCCGGACCTATGTATTATGGACAAGTTGGCATTAGTATTACTACTGGCAGATTATTTCCGGTTGATATAGATTTCGGTCAGTTTTTGGTTGAGATATTACATGAGAAAAAATTCGTTGACCGGCATTAACTTCTCATTATTCGTTTCCCTGAGGTATCGGATGAATTCATAATTATAAAAAAATTGTACTTATCAAAATATGCTTTTTGATTGAAATGATAATGATTAGGATTATCCGATATCTTACCTAAACAATTTATTAATGAAAATTCTCTGCGGCTCTTTTCGACTAATTATTTTAATCAAAAAACGATAGACATTGCATACGCCCGATATAAATTTTCATTGAGCGATTGTTTGTCCTGAAAAATTTTAATGTACATTTGTTGGCTAAAAGATAAAACAATATGGATTATTTGAAGTAGTTATGCTTCTCTGTTCATTTTTGCAATAGTCAATCATTAAAGCATGAAATATCCATAATGGCAATGCCAATATAAACCGAAAATGATATTTTATGGATATTCCATTTGACCAATAAAAAATAAACTTAATAACAAATGAACCGAGCCATGAGAATTCTTTCTCACATACGAGGATGATTATTGGCGAGTTCCATCTGACAAATAAAAAACAAATTATAAACAGATGACAACAGCCATTATCTACGCTACCCATCATGGAACTACCGCTAAAGTAGCAAAGCTTATTGCTGAAAAATCGGGTGATGCTGCTATTGATCTATTCAATCTTCAACAGAATAAGTCGCCGGATATTAGCCATTATGACCGTATCATTATTGGAGGATCTATTCATATGGGAACCGTTCAAAAACGACTGAAGAAATTCTGTGAACAAAATATGGAGTTGTTGCTCACCAAACAAATGGGATTGTTCCTGAGTAGCATGGAACAGGAGGAAAAGGGATGGAATGAATTTAACCTCGCTTTTCCCGAAGCACTTCGCAATCATTCTGCAAGCAATGCCTTAACGGGCTATGAATGTTTGATCGAAAAAATGAATTTCATTGAGAAGATGATGATAAAAAAAATTACCGGTTATTCCCAAAGTTTCTCGAAGATCAATAACGAATCTATCGAAACGTTTGTAAACAAGCTTAATTTAAAAAAATAATTATAAAGTGATGATAAAAAACATACGAGTTTTTGCAATACTATTTATTTTTACCGCTGTGGCTTTTTTCGGATGCAACAAAAAAGATGACAGTACTCCGGATAAGGGTTATTTTAGTCTGGGCAGTAAAACCTATCCTTTGTTGACCGGATTTTTGGTTAATAACGGACATTCGGGGACTACTTCAGCTTATTATTACGACTTATCTTTACTTACGCGCGATTTTTACCTGTATGTATCGAATGATGCCATTGATTCCATCCGTGGTCATGGCCAGATGCTTCATCTGAACGTCTATGCTTCCGATTCGCTTTCGCTGAATCCGGGAGTATATACTTACGATACTGCACAATTGGGAAATGCTGGCACATTTACTAACGGCACTGTGTTTTTTAACTTTTATCCCGTTTCCCTTCGTTATGACTCCATCCGCCAAATAACCTCTGGTCAGATTACCGTATTGAAAAACGGTAATGATTACCAGCTTACTTTTGAAGGTAAGGATGAGAAAGGACAGGATTGGTCGGGATATTATGAAGGTACTTTATATTTTGGGAACTCCGCTAAAAAAGCATCGAAGACTATTAGTTTTCCCCGGTAAACAAACGTTTTCATCCAAGTCCGCAGGATTTTGGAAGGTTAGAAGCTATTTTTCAAAATTATTTCAGGCGCTTTGCGCTCTGGAAGATTTAAAATGAATCGAAAAGGGAAGTATTTTAGCGTTCAATTTTAGTATTCATCGCAATGAACCATAGTTGCAATAATATTACCGCAACTATGTCGTGGAATTAACGGATGTAATATCTTTCGCGATCCATGCACCATCAGATTTTCATTATTTTAGTAAAACAAAAGCCTCAAGATTTAAAAAAAACTTGAGGTATAGCAATGCTGGAATATAATTTTAATTTTTATTTCGGGCTTTTTATTTCATTGAATGGAAAATTTGTTTATTTTGCATTTTATAGGGATTGACCAAAAAGTAGTTTTTGATTCTTTATCAATAAAATGCTGTATGACAAAGCTAAAACCGACGCACGAAGAGATCATCCGAAAATCGCACGAAAGGAGTAGACAATTCGGAGTGGAGAAAGAAAGGGTATTTTCAAAAAAAATACTCAAAGGGAAAGATGTGGTAGCTATCCTCGAAAAAAATAAGGAATTGATTGATATTGCGGCCCCCTTTGCCCGGACACTTGATAATTTTGTGGAAGGCTCCGGTTTTATCATTTTGCTTACCGATAACGAAGGCTGCATCCTTACCCTGCTTGGCGATCCGGAAATAGTACAGGCCGCCGCTGAACTCAACATGGTTGTAGGTACTTATCTCGACGAAAAAAGCATCGGGACAAATGCCATGGGAACTGCAATCAACGAGAATATGCCTGTTCAGGTTTCCGCTATGGAACATTTTATCACGGTATATCACCAGTGGACTTGTTCGGCAGCGCCTATCCACGATGAAGAAGGAAAAATCATTGGTACGCTTAACCTTACCGGTAGTAAAGAGCTTGTTCATCCTCATACCCTTGGATTAGTGGTGGCTGCCGTAAACTCCATCGAAAACCAGATTAAAAACCACAATAACTTAAAGCGTTTATCCGGCTCCCTTTCTTTTGTAGAAACGATAATGAACACTCTTTCGTTTGGCGTAATAGCCACCGATATTAACGGTACGCTCACCAATATCAATCATAAAGCATACAAACTCCTGGGTTACAAAGAAGGCGAACTTAACGGGACTTCTCTGGCTCGCTTGTTGCCCAAATGGAAAAACCTGTTTAATCTGGTGAAAACGGGTAAGCAGCTTTTGGATGAAGATTTACAACTTATCACTTCCGTCAAAAAAGAAGTCTTCAGCGTGAATGCTTATCCCGTTTATGCCAAAGATGGATCGTTTACAGGAATGGTGATGACCTTCCGTGATATGAAACGCGTGTATAACATCGTGAATAAATACACCGGCATGAATGCCCGTTATACTTTTAATGATCTTATCGGCGAAAGCGATGAATTGAAACATATCATTGAATATGCTAAAACGGTTTCCGACAGTCCTTCTACTATATTGATTCAGGGCGATAGTGGTACAGGAAAAGAAGTGCTGGCGCAGGCTATTCACAATAATAGCCGCCGGGCAGATAACGGTTTTGTGGCGTTAAACTGCGGAGCTATCCCAGCAAGCCTGATGGAAAGTGAATTATTCGGTTATGACGAAGGCGCTTTTACCGGAGCTAAAAAAGGAGGCCATCCCGGCAAATTTGAACTTGCCAACGGAGGAACGCTCTTCCTCGACGAAATAGGGGACATGCCCATGGAAATGCAGGTAAAGCTATTACGGGCAATCCAGGAGAATGTGATAACCCGCGTGGGCGGCGAAAAACCCATCCCCACCGATGTGCGTATCATAGCCGCTACCAACCGTAACCTGAAGGATGAAATAGAAAAAGGCAACTTTCGCCGCGATTTATTCTACCGTCTTAGCGTCATACCGATTTTTATTCCCCCGTTAAAGGATCGTAAGGAGGATATTCCAATCCTGATACGCTATTTTCTGAATCTTAAATCGGTAAAACTGAAAAAAAATGTTACGGATATTGATAAAAAAGTGTTCGAATCGCTTTTATCCTATCCCTGGCCAGGGAATATCCGTGAACTGGAAAACTTTATCGAAAAATATGTGAATCTTGAAGGGAACCTGCAACTGGAACCGGCTTTAGATACGCCAACGACTACAAACGAAACACTTCCTTCTAAAACGAAACCATCGCCTCAAAAAAAATATTTGCTATCTCTGTCTCAAATTGAAGAAATTACCATACGCGATGTGCTACTCCTGCTCAATAACAACCTTAGCCAGGCGGCAAAAATTTTAGGAATTAGCCGAAATGCTTTATATCAAAAGATTAAAAAGTATGGCATCACATTAAAATAGCTCCTGTCCCGATTAATCAGTGCCTTAAGTTGAAATTTGGCTTTATTTTTTCGTCAGTAGGTTTAAGTATTTTGGGCAATCCTAACATTGGATCACAAAAATTCTTTTTTTATTAGGAATAATGTCATTATTCCGAACAGTGTCATCAAAGTGAACACCTAATATTGCTCACATTGATGACACTTTTGTTTTACAACCTATTCCTTGATGCAAATAATTATTACAAAACACACATTTTGGGTTAATTATACGCTTTGGCACGACCATTGGTAAGGTGTAGTCAAAATCATTTATATTATTAACTATAAAAATAAAAAAGGAGAATTTAAAATGTCACGATTCACATTACCAAGAGACATCTATTTTGGAAAAGATTCACTCGCCGAATTAAAAAACATTAAAGGCAAAAAAGCTTTCATCGTTATCGGTGGCAGTTCAATTAAGAAAAATGGTTTTCTACAGAAAATAGAAGACTATTTACACGAAGCAGGACTAAAAACGATGGTATTCGACGGCGTTGAACCCGATCCTTCGGTAGAGACCGTCATGAAAGGTGCAGAAGCCATGCTTCAGTTCCAGCCTGATTGGATTGTATCGGCCGGCGGTGGTTCACCCATTGATGCAGCAAAAGCCATGTGGGTATTTTATGAACATCCTGAAGCTACCTTTGAAGAAGTTGCCAAACCATTCAACATTCCTGTCCTGAGAAATAAAGCTCATTTTATTGCGATTCCTTCCACCAGCGGCACGGCGACCGAAGTTACAGCATTTTCGGTAATCACCGATTACAAAGTACAGATTAAATACCCTTTGGCCGATTTTGAAATCACTCCTGATATTGCCATCGTTGATCCTGAACTGGCTTATACCATGCCTAAGAAATTAACGGCTCATACCGGTATGGACGCCCTTGCTCATGCCACCGAAGCTTATGTTGCGGCTAATCATTCCGATTTTTCCGATCCATTGGCTCTCAAAGCCATTCAGATGATTAAGGATAACCTTCTGAAATCGTTTAACGGCGATAAAGACGCCCGCGATAAAATGCATATCGCCCAGTGCCTTGCTGGTATGGCTTTTTCAAATGCACTGTTGGGTATTGTCCACAGCATGGCTCATAAATCGGGCGCTGTATTCCATATTCCCCATGGCTGTCTGAATGCTATTTATATGCCTTTTGTTATTGATTTTAACAAAACGGTTTGCGCAGAGAGATATGCCGAAATTGCCCGTCATATCGGCCTGACAGGAAATACTACCGACGAATTGGTAGAAGCCTATAAAAACTTCAGCATTGGATTGAGCAAACAGCTTGAAATTCCTTTGACCTTGAAAGAATACGGCGTTGAAGAAGATTATTTCAAAGCCAATGTAGACAGAATCTCCGTGAATGCTGTTGACGATGCTTGCACCGGATGCAATCCCCGCCCGACTTCAGCCAAAGAATTTAAGAAGATTTTTACCTGTACATTTTACGGAACAAAAGTAGATTTTTAAATTACAACCCGCCCGATTAATCGGGAAAAGCCTTGGGGTATCAGAAAACATTTCCTCCTCTGACCCCAGGCTTTTTATAAAAAATCCTGCCGTTTTCCCAAAACAGCGGAATTAAGAATTGAAGAATCGCAATAACCTTATACAAAACACAATCATGAATACTCAAAACCCATTACCGCAACTCAGCATTAAACGAATGAACCTGTACCTTCCAATGCTGAAACTTTTAAAATTTAAAGGACATACCGATGTTTCGGTTCAGCATCTTACTACCGATCTGGGTATTCCCGAAAAGATTGTTGATTCGGATTTAAGTTTATGCAATCCCGGTTTACCCGAAAAATATGCTTACAATATCAACGACCTTATCGGAAAAATGGAAGCCATCCTCGGTTATCATAATATGAACGAAGCTTTCTTAGTGGGAGCCGGTAACTTAGGTGCCGCACTGATGCGTAAGGAAAATCTTGGTCAAACCGATTTAAAAATTGTGGCAGCCTTCGAAATCGACTACCGCAAGATAGGCACCGAAATCGAAAATACCCGGATTATGTCGTTCGATAAATTGCCCGGACTTGCCAAACGTATGCACGTAAACCTGGGTCTAATTGCCACTCCTGCCGACCAGGCGCAGCAAGTTGCCGACGTGCTGGTGGCGGCAGGCATCAAAGCCATCTGGAACTTTGCTTCTTTCGATATTCAGGTGCCGGAAGATGTTATTGTTCATAAAACAGTGAAGGGAGAGAATATTAGCGATGGCTATTTTCAATTGCTCAAAAAAATCCAACCATTAATCACTCCTTCAATTTAGCCCAAATTATTCATCAGAAGCTATTTGACAAATAAATTATAAAATTAATAACAAATGAAACGAGCCATGAGAATTCATTCTCCCACACGAGGATGATTATTTTGGCGAGTTCCATCTGACAAATAAAAAACAAATTATAAACAGATGAAACCGAAAACCAACATTATCATTTGCATGGGAAGTTCCTGCTTTTCGCGAGGAAACCAAATCAGCCTCGATCTCATCAAAACGTATCTTAAGAAAAATAACCTTGAAGGCAATATTTCCTTCTCCGGGCAACTTTGTTCGGAACATTGCAGCAAAGGGCCCATCGTTACCATCAACCAAAAAATTTATGAGGATGTTCATCCTGATAACGTGATAGACATACTCCAAAAAGCCTTAAACATTCCGGAATTATCATAATTCATTTTTACCGGGAATAAAAGCATTGAACCATGGAAAGAATACAACAACCGGTTTATACCGAAACCAATAATTGCCAGGACTGCTATAAATGTATACGGGAATGTCCGGTAAAAGCCATAAAGATAGAATCCGACAGGGCTTCCATCGTGAAGGAAAGTTGCATCTTTTGCGGACACTGTACCCAGATTTGCCCGGTAAATGCCAAAAAAATCCGCAACGATCTGGATAAAGTGAAAGCCATGCTCCAGGAAAATATCCCGGTATATGTCTCGCTGGCGCCGTCGTATTATTCCGAATTCAGCGATTTCAGTACCCAGGCATTGATTGGTGCGCTATTAAAATTAGGCTTCTGTGGAGTTTCCGAAACTGCCCTTGGTGCCGAATTGTATTCCAAAGAAGCGGCAGCATTTTTAAATTCTAAAAATTCAGGAATATATATTTCCTCTGCCTGCCCTTCGGTAGTTGATTTGATACGTAAATATTATCCGGAGTTTACGGGAAATATTGTTCAGCAATATTCGCCCATGCTGGCTCATGGCCAACAGCTTCATCGCTGGTTTGGAAAAGATATTCGGGTGGTTTTTATAGGACCTTGCGTGGCCAAAAAAACTGAATCGGACGATTTGCCGGGTATTATTAATGTGGCACTCACTTTTGCCGATCTTAGGCATTGGCTGGATGAAGCACATATCCATGGCGACGATGATTTTGGTACGGCTGATGTTTCCTTTGTCCCTTATACAGCAGGCAAAGGTTCGCTCTATCCCATGGACGGAGGAATGATACAAACGCTTTCTGACAAGGAGGGTGCTGAAAAAGTGTTTTTCATGAATGTTTCCGGCGTAAAAAACATACGCGATGCCCTTATGGGTACCGAAAACTGGAATAAAAATTCCAAAGTATTCCTTGAGCTCCTCGCTTGCGAAGGCGGTTGCATCTGTGGACCGGGTACCACCGTTAAAGGACGGTCGTTGTTGAAAAAAATGGCTATCTGTCAACGTGGAGAACAGATTGAGAAACCTATCCCTCTGTTGACAGATAACGCTCCTGCCGATATTCAGATCAATTATTGCTACCTGCCTTCCGAAAATAAAGAAAGGGTATGGAGCGATGATGACATTGCCGGCTCGCTCCGTTCGGCAGGGAAATTAACACCCGAAGATGAGATGAATTGCGGTGGTTGCGGCTATAACAGTTGCCGCGAATTTGCCATAGCCATGCTCAACGGGATGGCCGAACGTCAGATGTGCGTTTCGTATATGCGCAAGGTGGCTTCCGACAAGGCAAGCGTATTATTACAGAAAATGCCTTCGGGGGTGGTTATTGCAGACGAGAATCTTAAAATCATCGAATGCAACGAAAGTTTCGCCCGTTTGTTAGGCGAAGATGCCAGTCTTGCATGGGAAGCCCGTCCGGGAATGAAAGGGAGCGACCTGAAAAAGTGGGTAAGCTTCCATAAAATGTTTACGACGGTATTGAATACCGGCAACGACCTTATTGATAAAGATATTATTGAAAATAAACTCACCTTCGATCTGTCGGTGGTGAGCATACAAAAGCACAAAATCGTATGCGGAATATTGAACGACATGCATCAGCCGGGAATACGTCAGCAGGAAATTCTAAAGCGTACCCGTAATGTCATTCACGAAAACCTGGCTACCGTTCAAAAAGTTGCCTTTCTCCTTGGTGAAAATGCAGCACACACCGAAGCCATGCTAAACACCATTGCCGAATCATTAAATGTATCTGCTGTTTATGAAAATGAATGATTTTTTCGTTGAGATAGCATGCAGTCAGATCAATAAAAATGGTCAGATCGTCAGCGGAGATGTTTTTCAGTCCAAACAGCTAAAGGATGAAAACCGCTACGTTACCGTGTTGAGCGATGGATTGGGCAGCGGCATCAAAGCTAATATCCTGGCTACCTTAACGGCTACCATGGGATTGAATTTTACCTCCGAACGCTTTCCGCTCATCAAAACAGCACAGACTATCCTCGATACCCTTCCGGTTGACAGCGAACGCAAAATAAGCTATGCCACTTTTTCCATCGTGGATATTGACTGCGACGGGGAAACTCACCTTGTCGAATTTGATAATCCACCGGCTTTGCTCCTCCGCAACGGCCAGCTTATGGAACTGCCCAGGGAAAAGCACATCTTTCATAAGAATAAAAAAGCCCCCAAAGAATTATATTCTCTCACATTCATGCCTCAGAAAGAGGATCGAATTGTTATTTTTACCGATGGAGTAAGCCAGTCGGGTATTGGTACGGCTATCTACCCCTTTGGATGGGATAAAGATGAAATTGTTACATTCTGTTTTTCGCTTACCGAAGGACATCCCCATATTTCCGCTCATACCTTTGCCGATAAAATTACCAAACAGGCGTTTAAAAATGATATTTATTCCGCCAAGGATGATATTTCCTGCCTGGTGATATACTTCCGTCAGCCCCGCAAACTGTTGGTTTGTACCGGTCCGCCCTACGATATTAAAAACGACGATTGGTTAACCGATAAAGTTACACATTTTGAAGGACAGAAACTGATTTGCGGAGGCACTACGGCTACCATCATTGCCCGCAAGATGAACAAAAGTATACAGGTAAATATGGATAACGATTATCCCGAACTACCACCGGCTTCTGCTATCGAAGGCATTGATCTTGTTACCGAAGGTGTTTTGACGCTAAGCAAAGTTTCGGAATTATTGGAGAATTATCCTGACAAAAACGCGGATGCTTTTGGCCCTGCCGGAAAAATCATTCACATGCTGCGGACAAACGATGAAATCAATTTTATTGTGGGAACCCGCATCAACGAAGCTCATCAGGACCCAACTTTGCCCGTAGAACTTGAAATCCGAAGGAATGTTGTGAAAAAAATAGTCAAAATATTAGAAGATAAATTTTTAAAAAAAGTAAGCATACATTATTTATAACCCTAAAAATGGAAAATAAAATAAAAGTAAGAATCTGTGTAGGAACCTATTGTTATGTAATGGGCGGACATGAACTGAAGGAAATCAAAAATAAGTTACCGGACGATTTGCGGGATAAAGTTTATGTAGAAGCGTCCCTTTGCCTCGGTTGCGATAATATTAAGGCTAATCCCGAACCGCCTTATGCCGAAATCAACGGAAAATTAATGGAAAAGGCAACCATCGAAAAAATTGTTGCCGAACTCAGGAATCTCCTGAATCAATAATCTTAAAAAAAAGAATTATGACAGAGCCGACTAAAATAAACAATCAATCATCCGAAAAAACAGAAGGTAAACCCCTTGACCTTCCGGTTGCCGAAGACTTTAAAGAGATAGAAACAACTATACAACAAGTAATTAATGCACAACGAATTTACCGGACGTATTCCCAGGAACAGGTTGACGAAATTTTCCGTAAAGCAGCTTTTGCTGCCTGTGGAAATCGTATTTACCTCGCTAAACTTGCCGTAGAAGAAACCGGCATGGGCGTTGTAGAAGACAAAGTAATTAAAAACCAGTTCGCTTCCGAATATATTTACAACAAATATAAAGACGAAAAAACTTGCGGATTAATCGAAGAGGATCCGATGTATGGTGTTCGCAAATATGCCGAACCTATCGGGGTAATTGCCGGCATTGTCCCGACAACCAATCCGACGTCAACAGCCATCTTTAAGGCGCTTATCAGCCTCAAGACTCGTTGTGGAATAGTCTTTTCGCCACATCCACGGGCAGCCCGTTCCACCATCGAAGCGGCTAAAATTGTATTGAATGCGGCAGTGGAAGCCGGTGCCCCGAAAGGAATTATCGGTTGGATAGAGAAACCTACGGTTGAAATATCACAATACCTGATGCACCACAAAGGCATTAACCTGATTCTGGCTACCGGCGGACCAGGAATGGTGAAAGCCGCTTATTCGTCCGGAATTCCAGCTATCGGCGTAGGCGCCGGAAACACTCCCGCAATCATTGACGAAACGGCTAACCTCCGTATGGCTGTTAGTTCGGTACTGATGTCAAAAACATTTGACAATGGCATGATCTGCGCATCCGAACAATCGGTTATCGTGGTTGAGGAAGTCTACGACAAGGTTAAGGAATTGTTTCTTGAGTACGGAGCGTATATCCTGAACCCGGAAGAAAAAGAAAAAGTTGGGAAAACGGTTATTGTCAACGGTCACGTCAATGCAAAAATTGTCGGACAGCCTGCATGGAAAATTGCTGAAATGCCAGGTATTTCTGTTCCTATGAGTGCAAAAGTATTGATTGGTGAAACGGAAAATATTAATGCTGACGAACCTTTTGCTTACGAAAAGCTATCGCCGGTACTGGCGATGTACAAAGCCATAAATTTTAACGATGCCGAATTAAAAGCCATCCGCCTGACTCAATTTGGGGGCATAGGACATACGTCTGTTCTATACACCAAACAATCCAACACCGACCGCATCGAATCGTTCAGTTCACTGATAAAAACCGGCCGTTTACTGATCAATATGCCTGCATCCCAGGGTGCCATCGGCGACATCTATAATTTCAAACTCGAACCTTCGCTTACCTTGGGTTGCGGATCGTGGGGCGGAAATTCCATCAGCGAAAATGTTGGTGTAAAACATCTTATTAATATTAAAACCAATGCGGAAAGGAGAGAAAACATGATGTGGCTACGTGTACCTCAGAAAGTATATATCAAATTCGGCTGCTTACCCACTGCGTTGAATGACCTGGCAGGTAAAAAAAGAGCCTATATCGTTACCGACAAACCCATCTACGATTTAGGTTATGCCGATAAAATTATCATATTGCTGAATAAGCTCAACATCGAAACCAATGTTTTTTATGAAGTGGAACCGGATCCTACGCTGGCAACCGTCAAAAAAGGTCTTGCCCGTCTTAACGCATTCAATCCGGATGTTATCATTTCACTGGGCGGTGGTTCGGCTATGGACGCTGCTAAAATCATGTGGCTGATGTACGAAAATCCGGACTCGGAATTCGAAGGACTGGCGCTACGTTTTATGGATATCCGCAAAAGAATTTATACGTTTCCTGAATTAGGTAAAAAAGCCATGATGGTAGCCATCCCGACGACTTCCGGGACTGGCTCAGAAGTAACTCCCTTTGCCGTGGTTACCGACGAAAAGACGGGAGTTAAATATCCCATTACCGACTATTCGTTGCTACCCAACATGGCCATTGTTGATCCCGAATTTGTGATGACCATGCCGCCCAAACTCGCTGCATGGTCGGGAATTGATGCCCTTACTCACGCTTTGGAATCTATGGTCTCGGCTTATGCCACCGAATTTACCATGCCTTATTCCTTAGAATCGGCACGACTGATATTTAAATATCTGGAAGCCTCTGTCCACGATGGAGCCGCAAATCAAAAAGCCAAGGAAAAAATTCATTATGCCGCTACGATAGCGGGAATTGCTTTTGCCAATGCGTTTTTGGGTGTTTGTCACTCCATGGCTCATAAATTGGGCTCCGAGTTTCATGTGCCTCACGGCCTTGCCAATGCACTGATGATTGACGAAGTGATCCGTTTCAATGCCACGGAATCTCCGCGCAAACAGGCTATCGTACCTCAATATAAATATCCTGACGCTATCCGTCGCTATGCCCGCATGGCCGATTATTTGGGATTTGAAGGTAAAACGGACAAGGATAAAGTGGATACGCTAATTAAAGAAATTGACCGGCTGAAAACTGCCGTTGGCATCCCGATGACCATAAGAGAAATAGGAATTCCCGAAAAGGAATTTTTTACACAGTTAGATCAATTATCGGAATTAGCCTTCGACGACCAATGCACCGGAGCCAATCCCCGATATCCTTCCATCGGAGAAATAAAGGAAATGTATACTAACGCTTACGGAAAAGAATAAAAAAACAACCGAACATTTATAAGTCCTTTTCCAATGTGATGATCTGACGGGTAGAAGTTAAAAATTTCAGCTTCTGCTCTTCAGGTTGTGAATTCTTAAAATACAAAAACAAAATTTATTATGGCACATGTTAATAATGTAATGATCATACGGCGCGATCTGCTCAGCCGTATGGCTGAACTCTATAAAGAAGGTAAGCTGGAAGAGGGCATCGATCGCATACCCTTAGAAATAAGCCGGCGTATACGCAATAACGAACGTTGTTGTATCTACAAGGCACGGGCGGTGGTAAAATATAAACTGATGGGGCTAATGGGTTTCGGGATAGAAGATGAAAAAGACGAACTCGACCCTCTGTCGCACTATGCACGACTTACCCTCGACGGGCAGAATCCCAGCGACAAATACCTTACCATCGTAGATGAAGCCTGTACTTCCTGCGTAAAAGCCAATTATATCGTTACCAACCTTTGCAAAGGCTGTATCGCGCAACCTTGTATTAACAATTGTCCTAAAAAAGCCATTACCCGCAATTCCGATGGCAAAGCTTTTATCAACCCCGACCATTGTGTGAACTGTGGCATCTGTAAGGAACAGTGTCCATACCATTCCATCGTCTATATGCCGGTGCCCTGTGAAGAATCGTGCCCGGTGAACGCCATCCATAAAGATGCAAACGGCGTTGAACGCATTGATGAAGAAAAATGTATCCTTTGCGGAAAATGTATTAATGCTTGTCCCTTTGGTTCCATCATCGAAACCACCCATCTTTTCGATGTGATGGACCTGCTGAAAAATCACCAGGCGGTAACGGCTGTGGTTGCTCCGTCGTTGTTTGGACAATTTCAGGCAAAGCCTGGCTCTATCGTTAATGCCTTGCTTGCGCTGGGATTTACCCACGTGGTGGAAGCCGCACGCGGAGCTATGGAAACTACGCGGCACGAAGCAGCAGAGTTAAAACAACGAATAGATGAAGGACAGCCCTTTATGACAACCTCCTGCTGCACGGCATGGGTCAATGCGGCTAAACAACACCTGCCGGAGATACTTCCTTATGTTTCCTCTACGCCTTCACCTTTGGCGTTTGCGGCAAAAATATGTAAGGAAGATCATCCCGGCGAAACGGTAGTCTTTATCGGACCCTGTGTAGCCAAATGCAAGGAAGCACGCGAAAATCCCGATGTGGACATGGTGATGACTTTTGAGGAACTCTCGTGCCTGCTTCATGGATGGAATGTATCGGTGGTGGAATGCGATGATATGGCAATGGATGCTTCCATCGGTATGCTCGAACGCAGATATTGTATTTCGGGAAGTGTTGCACAAGCCGTCAATGCCAGCGCAGGAGGGAGGTTTACCACAAAAGCCATCAACGGGCTGGATAAAAAACAACTGCGTCTGCTTTCTGCTATGGGCAAGACTGGTAAAGCAGAAGCCCAAATGGTAGAAGTGATGTCGTGCGAAGGCGGATGTATAGCCGGACCGTGCAGTTATGAATTTCCCAAAGAAGCGCAGAAATACTTTAATCAGAACATGGAAGCTTTCGGCAAGGATACACAAGATTAGCTCCGGTTTTGTAAACTCTTCTCCCGAGTGCCCGGGACTTTGCACTCTGGAAGGTTTTTTCGGATTTAACCTTCCAATCCTTGCCTGTCTATCTATTTTCATAATTCTTACCATTCAGAATATTTACTTCGTTTTCGAAACAGATATTCTGAATGGTAAGAATGCTTACGCGGTTTTCACAACTGGTATTCTGAACGCTAAGAATGCCTATGCGGTTTTCACAACAGGTATTCTGAATGCTAAGAATACTTACGCGATTTTCATAACAGGTATTCTGAATGCTAAGAATACTTACGCGATTTTCATAACAGATATTCTGAACGCTAAGAATGCTTACGCGGTTTTCATAACAGATAATCTAAATAATAAGAATGATTACGCAGCATTCACAACAGTAATACGATTTAAAAGACATTCCATGTTTAAAAACAACTAAATCAAAGACTGTTTGTTTTTTTAAAGGTGATAATAATATTTGTTGTCATCAAAACATGGAATGTCTATACGCTGCAAATTACGAAAACCATCCCAAACCTGACAGCGTACGAAGTACCTGTCCGTTTAAATGAAGAAAAAACGGAAAAAAATTACGAATTACGAAAATCAATTACGAATTACCAATTACCAAAACCTGACAGCGTACGAAGTACCTGTCGGCGTTTAAATAAAGAAAAAAAATAGATTGTCAAATTACCTAAACCTATCAACAACCAACTAATCCCGAAAAGGTCGGGACTTCGCTAACGCTCAGCAACTATCAACTATCAACAAATAACTAATATTTATATCATGGAAGCAAAATCATTAATAGCGCTTTACAGAATGTCGCAGCCGGCGCTGGCACAAGAAGGCGACAAGGGACTTATGCTTATTGATCGCGATGGCGATCTGTTCCTGAAATCCTACGGGATAAATGATGAGTTTAAAAACAAACTCTTTCAGAAAAACGATTTGTTTAAGAATACGCCTTCTGATGCCGAAATCTTATCTATTTTAACATTTAAAACCAGCGACAGGGATGCGGTGGCTGATCAATGCCGCATGGCAATACGCAGCATGATGCTAAAGGTAAAAAATAAATTCGGCGAAAATAGTTTGGAATATAAGAGTTTTGGTACCGAAGGCATGAATAAATTAAACGGTAAAGAACTCTTTTTCTTAGTTAAGACGGTAAACCGTGCTGCCACTACCTATCTTCTGCCGTTAGCCGAAAAAGGCGTAACCCAGGCCACCATCGACGAACTCACCCAGTTGGGTAAAAACCTCGATACGGCCATAGATGAAAAAGACAAAGCCGAAAGGCAACGGGCTAATGCTACGGCAGAGCGCATCTCGCTGGGTAACGAAATTTATAAGATGCTTGTCGAACTGTACGATTATGGAAAGGACTACTGGGTAAGCCGTGATGCGGTAAAGTTTGGCGAATACATCTTATATAATACCCCGACCGGTAAGCCCGAAACGCCAACGGCTACAGGCGTATTGAC
>Ga0268360_1001492_pt1 | contig 23784 bp, 20 predicted proteins | sample BioMet11_FD_192465 | JGI IMG/M metagenome (GOLD analysis project Ga0268360, IMG submission 192465) | Sewage microbial communities from Oakland, California, United States - Biofuel 11 (Illumina Assembly) | ecosystem: Engineered > Wastewater > Sewage > Unclassified | place: USA: California... | reverse complement strand
CACGTCTGGGGATGCCGATTCTTTTCCAGAATCATTGAGGACCTGCGTGAATTGCTGCAGGTTTTCGAATACATCGACAATAACCCAGTGAAATCCGCCTTGGTCAAGGACCGTTTCGATTGGCGATGGGGTGGGCTGTGGCATAGTCGGTCGGGACGTCGCGATATCCTCGACCCATTGTCGTGTTGGCTGAGCCCGCTAATAATAAACCGCTCGAGGTATCTGCTGATTCCCTATCATCGGCCTAAGCCGTAGCGCTTTATCTTATTCTGAATGGTTCGCCTACTGATGCCGAGATCTTCGGCGGCCCTGCTGCGGTTGCCGTTTAACCTCTCCAGCGCCTTGCGTATTGCTTCACGCTCCATGGCCTCGAGGGCCGTTAGCCCGTTCGGGGCGAATGCGTCTGATCCCTTGGTCCCTGTCGTCTCGTTCGCGGTTGCTTCCGTCGTTAACAGCGCGGACGACGTCCCCCCTATCGCCTTGCTTCCGCTGACCTCTAGATCCGAGCCATGGATCTCATCGCCCTCGCCGTAAATGAGAGCCCGTTCGAGAATATTTTCCAATTCCCTTACATTGCCCGGATATGTATAGTTTGAAAGTGCCTCGAGGGCATCGGCGGCGAGTCGCGCGTCCCCGCGGTTCATCCGCGCCTTTATTTTTTGAAGTATGTAGACGGCGAGTATCGGGATGTCGTCGAGCCGCTCCCTTAGCGGGGGGACCTCGAGGCGCAGGACGTTTAGGCGATAGTACAGATCCTCTCGGAATTTCCCTCCCCTAACCATCTCTTCTATGTCTTTGTTGGTCGCAGACAATATCCTCGCGTTTACCGGGATGTCCAAGACCCCACCCAGGCGGCGTATCTTGCGTTCCTGTAACACTCGCAGTAGCTTGACCTGTAGTTGTGGAGGCATCTCTCCGATCTCGTCGAGGAAGAGCGTGCCAGAACCAGCGAGTTCGAATAGTCCTATCTTACGCGCCTCGGCCCCCGTGAAAGCGCCCTTCTCATGCCCGAATAGTTCGCTCTCCATCAGGTTTTCGTGAATCCCACCGATATTTACTGCCACAAACGGATCATCGGGGTGGAGGGACAGAGCATGGATTTCTCGCGCTATAACTTCCTTCCCCGACCCCGATTCTCCGGTGATTAGGACGGTTGTATCCGTCTTCGCGATCTTCTCAATCGAACGGCGCAGGTCCTTGACGGCCTCGCTCTCGCCGATCAACCGCGATATCGGCGCGGTCGTCCGCGACACAGCCTCGACTTTGTCTTCGAGCTTTTTATTTTGGACCGCCACTTTGATCTTGTGTACGAGCTCATCGGGATCGAAGGGCTTGATCAGGTAATCGACCGCGCCGGTTTTCAAAGCCTGCACAGCGTCGTGAATCTCCCCGAGTGCCGATATCATGATCGCAGGGCACCTGATCCCCTCGTCGCGCATCAGCTCCAGTAATTCCTGGCCACTCATCCCTGGCATCCGCAGATCCGTGACGACAGCGTCGAAAGGCTCGGCGCGAAGGAGTTGTGCCGCCTCTGTCCCCTCTGCGGCCGGCGCCGAATCTATCCCTTCGAGCTCGAGGAGTTTCCGTATCGACTCTCGAATATTCGCCTCGTCGTCGACAACCAATACGCGCATCTCAGTCCTCTCCCTTTGCCGGAGGCAATATGACTCTAGCCCTGCAGCCGCCACCAGATCTTGGGGACAGGGCTACCGTCCCCCCCGCCGCCTCGACGAAGCGCTTGCAGACCGACAGACCGATGCCCGTTCCTCGGCTCTTCGTCGTGAAGAAAGGATCGAAGAGCTTCGCCTCTGCCTCGGGCGCGAGCCCTGTCCCCCGGTCGAGGATGTCGATGCACGCCTTCCCCTCGACCATCCCTATCTCAACCGAGATGCCCTCCTCGGGGCCGCCCGCCTCGAGGGCGTTGCGAACTAGGTTTTCCAGGACCGACCTGAGCCGCTCGACGTCAATTGAAACGCGCGGGGGGGTGCCCCCCGTCGGCTTTAAAACGTTCCGGCCACAGAGTCGCATGCCCACCTCCAGGGCGAGCTCCGAGATGTCGATCGACGAAGGGTTGCCCGCGGGGTCCCTGAGGTAGTCGCCGACTCTGTGGCTCAGCGCCGAGAGCCGATCGACTTCGTCGTTGATGATACCGAGCTCGCGTTTCCCCGCATCGGGGAATGTCTTCTCGAGGATCCTCGTCTGTAGCCTTATCGAGAGCAAGGGGTTCTTTATCTCGTGGGCGAGGGTGCTCGCCGCCGTCCCCAGGACGACGAGGTTCTTCTGTTCCTCAATCCTTCGGCGATATTCGGCGTTCCGCAGTACGAGGCTGCGCACGAAGAGGACTAGGGCCGCCAGAGCTAGCTCCACTACAGGCAGGAGGATCCGGGCTAGCCTCCGGCTGGTCCAATACTCGGGCTCCCTGATCTCAAGCCTGACGACCTCGGCGTTTCGCATGGTCGTGAAGAGGAAGCCCATCCGCCTTGGCGTCCCAGGGCTTGGGCCCCCGAGGCCCTGATGCATTTTCCCCATGCCTGGCATCTTTGAATTCGGCGGGGCCGGCGGCGAGGGTGGAGCCGACCTGAAAGGGTGGAAGGCGAATATCAGCGAGTCGTTTTTCGGCTCAACTATGTACGTCCTGCCGGGCTCCTCCTCTCGCTCCCTCGCTAGATCGTGAAGGGAAAAATTTTCGGGCGTCTCGCCCCAGGAATATAGGCGGTCGCCGTCGGGGCTATAGGCGGCGATCCCTATGACCTTGGTCCTCAGGGGTTCCACGTCCTCTATCGCAGAACCGAAGTCCTCGTGGTCCCGGAGGCTGGCGAACAGGAGGCTCATCGTGCGGTCCCCATCGCCCCGAACCTCGAGGCGATCCCGCTCGGCGATGCCCTTGAAGATGACTACTGCGAAGACAGTGAGGAGCGAGAAAGCCAGGAAGGCGAGGCCGAGGGAGGCCATGCCTGCTCTCCTGGCCGCGTCCTCTGTCGAGACGTTCGGGCGGCGCTTCATGGGACGACCTTCAGCAGGGCGGAATCGTCTTCCAACCCGGCGTAGCCGCGGAGCGCCGAGAGGTCCGAGAGGAAGGTGTAGCGGGCGCTGATCAGGGCCGTCTTGTCGGCGCTGAGGAGGGCTTCGGCGGTGGAGAGGTCGGAGGCGGTCGCCGAGGAGAGCTTGAACTTTTCGAGGACGTTCGCGTAGTTCGACTGGGCGTACTCGAGGGCTTTCGCCGAGGAGCTCACCGCCCGGGCTGAGGAGAGCCATTCGTAGACAGCCTGGGCTACGCTGAGCCCGATGCTCCTCTGTCCCTCGGCGGCGTCGAGCTCGGCCTGCCGCGCCGCAACCTCGGCGGCGTCCACGGAGTTTTTTGTGTTCCACAAGTCGAGGCTGAGGGTGGCCGTGAGGGAGACGCTCCCCGAGGTCGTGACTCCCTCGGCCTTGGTGTTCGTGTAGCCGTGGGAGAAGCCTGCCGCGATGGTGGGAAGATAGGCTGCGGCTGCTGCTGCGACAGCATGACGGGCGCTCTCCCCCGAGAGGGCGTAGCCCGACAGGGTCGGGTTGTTTTTGGCGCTTATATCGGCTATGTCCGCGACGAGCTTGTCGACTCCCACGTCGTCGAGGCTCGAGAGGCGCTTCATGAGAATGTCGTAGCTTCCGAAGTCGATCTGCTCCAAAGCGGCGGATGGGGACAGACCTGTCAGGGAAGCCAGCTTGGCCCTGGCGGTCGCCAGGGTTTTCCTGGCGGTCGTCAGGGCGGTCTCGTAGCTCGCCGTCTCGGCCTCGGATTGGAGATAGTCGGCCCTGGAGAGGTTGCCGGCCTCCGCCTTGGCCTGGGCTATCTGGAGCCTGAGCCGTGCAGCCTCGAGGTCGCTTCCCGCCGCATCTACTGAGGCCGAGGCAGAGAGCACAGCGTAGAAGGCCGAATCCGCGTCGCCGATCAAGGAAATCCTCGTTCCCCGCAGGGACTCCCGCGCGGCCGCGGTCTCCGCGTCGTATTTCCTATTGAGGGCTGCCGTCTTTCCGCCGTCGAAGACGGTCTCCGTGGCCGACAGCTTCGCGCTCTCCTCGGCGCTGTCGGAGAGCGAGTCTATCCCCGTGCCGTAGCCGGCCGAGGTTCCTGCGCTCAGGGATACCGAGGGGAGCATCGAGTAGCGCCCCGACTGGGCCGCGAGGGCCGCCGCGTCCACGGCGAGCTCGGCCTTGCGCAGGGTAGAGGACTTGGCTAGGACGAGCTGCCTGGCCTTTTGGATGCTCAGCGCCTCCTCCGCGCCGCCGGGCGCTGTGGAGATAACCGCTATTGTGAGGGCGGTTAGCGCCGCCCGGCACGCTATGCTCATATATGCTCCTTGGCTACTCGTAGCGCAGGGCGTCTATCGGGTAGAGCTTCGAAGCCTTCCTGGCCGGATAGAAGCCGAAGAATATCCCCACGGCCGCGGCGAAGCCCGCCGAGGCCGCTATCACCGTGGGGCTGATGACCGTCGGCATGTGGGCGAAGGTCTTGAGGACATAGGCCAGGAGGAATGCCAGGAGTATCCCGATGACCCCTCCCAAGAGGCTCAGTATCACCGATTCCGAGAGGAACTGCATGAGTATATCTCTCCTCCTCGCTCCGACCGACATGCGGATGCCGATTTCCCGGGTGCGCTCGGTGACCGAGACGAGCATGATGTTCATGATCCCGATCCCGCCGACTATCAGGGAGACTCCCGCTATCGCCGCGAGGAGGGCGGTGAGGGTCTGGGTCGTCTGAGAGGCTGTCTGGATTATCTGTGCCTGGTTCATGACGGTGAAGTCCGCGTCCTCGTCGTCCGAGAGCCGATGGGACTCCCGGAGGATAGCCGTCACCTCGCTCTGGGCCTGGTCCATGAGTCCCTCGCTCACCACGCTCATCTCGATGGAGCCTATCTTCCTGTCCTTCGTGAGCCGGTTGATGGCCGTGTCCAGGGGCACCATGACGACATCGTCCTGGTCGCTCCCCATGGCGTTCGCCCCCTTGGACTCGAGGACTCCGACGACGATGAAAGGCGTGGTGAGGATGCGGATGCTCTTGCCCACCGGGTCCTCGTCGGGGAAGAGCTTAGAGGCCACCGTCGTGCCGAGCACCGCCACCTTGGTCCTCGCCTGGAGATCCCTCTCGGCGAAGAAATCACCCGACTTCACCCCCCAGTCCTTGATCGTGAGGTAGTCGGGTTCCACGCCGTAGACCGAGGTGGCCCAGTAGGTCGAGCCCCCGACTACCTTTGTGCTCGCGAGTCTCACCTCGCCGGTGAGGGCGGCCAGGTAGCTCGACTCGGAGCGGAGCTTCACCACGTCGCCCATTGAGAGCCGGTTCGCCTCCCGGGGACCTCGGGGGGGCATCACCATGATGAGGTTCGTGCCCATCGAGGCGATCTGCTTGCGTATCTGCTCCTGGGAACCCTGGCCGATCGCCACCATCACGATGACCGAGCAGACCCCGATTATTATGCCCAGGGAGGTGAGGAAACTCCGCATCTTGTTCCGCAGGATGCTCCGCATCGAGGCGGAGATCAGCTTGGCCGTGGTCACGGAGCGCCCCCCTCCACGAGGCTCTCGTGCTTCTGCTCCCACGCGACGAGGTCGGTTTTCGCGCTCCGCCTCTCCTTCACGGGGTAGTCGGATACGAGCTCGCCGTCGCGCATCGCAATGATCCGCTTGGTGTAGGCCGCCACGTCGGGCTCGTGGGTCACCATCACGACGGTCTTGCCACGGTCGTTCAGGTCTTGGAAGAGCGCCATTATCTCGAGGCTCATCTCGGTGTCGAGGTTGCCCGTTGGCTCGTCGGCGAGGATGAAGGCGGGGTCCTTGACCATGGCCCTCGCTATGGCCACCCGCTGCTGCTGGCCGCCCGAGAGCTGGTTGGGCTTGTGGTCGAGCCTCGAGCCCAAGCCGACTTCCTGGAGGGCCCGGGCCGCCAGGGCCTTCGCGTCGAGCTTGGCCCCCGATCGATCGTAGAAGAGCGGCAGCTCCACGTTCTCCAGGGCGCTCGTCCGGGAGAGGAGGTTGAAACCTTGGAACACGAATCCGATCTTCTCGTTGCGTATGTCGGCGAACTCGTCGGGACTCGCCGTGGAGGTCTCGAGACCGTCGAGGACGTAGCTGCCCTCCGTCGGCTTGTCCAGGCATCCGAGGGTGTTCATGAGCGTGGATTTCCCGGAGCCAGAAGGGCCCATGATGGCCAAGAACTCCCCCTCCTCGACGTCGAGGTCGAGGCCCCGGATCGCCTTGACCACGATGTCCCCGACGACGTAGTGGCGCTTGATCCCCCTCAGCTCTATGATGGCCATGCCTACTCCGCCTTGACCTTCAGTATCACTCTCTTGCCCTCGAGACCTTCGGCTCCCGAGATCTCGGCCTTCGTCGAGTCGCTCACTCCCACCTGGACCATGACCGCCGCGAGCTTCCCCGATTCGTCTACGTACCAAAGAGGCTTGCGCACCGCCGCTTGGGAGCTCTGTCCCTGGACGGCGGATTTGTTCCTATTTCCGGAGCCCGGTTCGCCGGGGCCCCCCGGACCTCCGGCCCCCCCCAGCATGCGCCTGCCGGTCATGAGCCCCGAGAGCCCCGCAGAGCGCGACGAGGAAGCGTCCGGCTGTTTGGCGGCGGCCTTGGCCCGCTCCTCGAAGCGGGCGATCGCAGCCTGCCTCTCGTCGGAGCTCATGCCCTCCGGCAGGTTGGCGAGGAACAAGGCCTTGGCCTTCTCCGAGGCGCTCAAGGTCGTGGGGGCGAAGCGCAGGGCCGCGCTCGGCACCGTGAGCACGTTCTCGGCCTTCTGCTTGATGAAGGTGACGCTGGCCGTCATCCCGGGCAGGAGTTTGCCCGACTTGTTGTCCGCCAGGATGATGACGTAGTAGTAGACCAGGTTGTCGCTGGTCTCGGGCACGAGCCGGACCTCCTTCACGGTCCCGCTGAAGGTCGCCCCGGGATCGGCCTCGACGGTGAATCGGACTTCCTGCCCCATCGCGATGGAGCTGATATCGAGTTCGTCCACCTCGGCCTCGATCTCCATCTGCCCGAGGCTCGCCGCCAGAGTGAAGAGGGATGTGGAGGACGATACCGAGCCGCCGGTCACGCTGGAACCCGGGTCGATGCTCCGCGTGAGCACGATTCCGTCGATGGGCGAAGTGATATAGGCGTACTGGTTGATCTGGGTCTGGATCTGCTCGAGGGAGGCCTTGGCCGACTCGACCTCGGCCTTGTCGACCTTCAAGGTGGCCAGGGCCGACTTGTAGTCGTACTCGGAGAGCAGGCCTTTGTCGTAGAGGACCTTTGAGTTCTGCGCCGCGAGAGCCTGGATCTCGTAATTCGCATCGGCCTTGTCGACCGCCGCCTGCGCCGACCTTTCCTGGAGCTTGAGGAGGTCGGTGTTGATCGTAGCCAGAAGCTGGCCTCGCTTCACCCGGTCGTTGTAGTCGACGTAGACCTTCTCGATGCGGCCGCTCATCTGGGCGAGGACGCTGACCGAGGAGACCACCGCCAGGGTGCCGGTGCTCTCGACGGTGCTCTCGACGGTGCCTCGGCTCACTGCCGTGAACTCATAGGACTGCTTCTTCGCGCTCGAAGCGCCCGCACCCTTCGCACAGGAACTCGCGCCCAGGACCAACGAGACGACGAAGAAGAGCGCCAAGGCCGAACGCTGTATAATCTTGGGGGTCATCGCAGGCCAACTCCTTTGCACCCTCAAGTTAATGCATCAGGTGTGCCACCGAGCCCAAGAATCAGAGATATTATTCTTAATGTGATATAATATATGTAATTATTTACATGTTAAGAGTGTGGATGATATGCGCGGTTCGCTAGCGAGACCCACCCACACCGCCAATTTCTGCGCAGAATAACATCTCACTTATGCGCAAATATTGCCCATTATTCATGATCGGTCAATAGACTGTCGAGGAGACCCCGCTGCGTGTTTTCGCTCCACGCTGTCCTCAGTTTTCTCGGCGGGAATTATCCGGATCACGCTAGCTCGCCTCGCGCAAGACCTGTCCCCCAAGGCCCCTTCTGCCAAATCGCCCCCTCCCCAAAAACAGACCTGTCCCCCAGCCCAGGCCCCAATCCGTCCCCTATGAGCTCTGTCCCCCAACACCGTAGTTCCCCATACCCCCGGTTCAGCCTAGCGAGCAGGACCTACCTCTTCCGAGGGCGGGCCTCGGCCTGGGCGGACTCTTTCCGAAAAAATCGAGGGGGCAAAGGAGCTCGGGACCGGCCCGATGGTTTAGTTCGCCAGGACTCGGTCGATCCTGGCGAGCTCCTCGTCAGAGAGGGGCCCAGCCGCCAGGGCCGCCGCGTTCTCCTCGATCTGCTCGGGCCGTGAAGCCCCGATGAGGGCGCTCGTGACCCGCGGGTCTCGGAGAGTCCAGGCGATGGCCATCTGGGCTAAGCTCTGTCCCCGCTCCGCCGCGATCCGGCCCAAGGCCCGGGCCACCTCGATCCGCTGCGGAGTGATCGCGTCCTCCTTTAGGAAAGGGCTCGCCGAAGCGGCCCGGGAATCCGCGGGAACGCCAGCGAGGTAGCGGCTCGTGAGGAGCCCCTGGGCGAGGGGCATGAAGGCTATGACCCCCATGCCCGAATCGGAGCACGCGTCGAGGATCCCGCCCTCCACATCGGAGCGGACGAACATATTGTATTTGGGCTGGTGAATAAGCGGCCTCACCCCTATGGCTTTGAGGATCGCCGCAGCTTCGCGCGTCCGTTCGGCGGGGTAGTTTGATAGACCCACGTAGAGGGCCTTGCCCGATCGGACCGCCTGGGCGAGGGCCCCCATCGATTCCTCGAGGGGCGTCTCCGGGTCGGGCCGGTGATGGTAGAAGACGTCCACGTAGTCGAGGCCCATCCGCACGAGGCTCGCGTCGAGGCTCGCGAGGAGGTATTTCCTTGAACCGTGGTCCCCGTAGGGGCCGGGCCACATCGTGTAGCCAGCCTTCGTGGAAATCACGAGTTCATCGCGATGAGAGGCGAAGTCCTCCTTGAGGATCCGGCCGAAACGCTCCTCGGCCGAGCCCGGAGGAGGCCCGTAATTGTTGGCTATGTCGAAGTGGGTGATGCCCAAGTCGAAGGCCCTGCGCACCATAGCTCGCGCATTGTCGGAGGAAGCTCCGGAGCCGAAATTGTGCCAAAGCCCGAGGGATATGACCGGCAGCTTGAGGCCCGAGTCGCCGCAGCGTCGGTAGGACATGGTCGAGTAGCGCGATCCGTCGGCGGTGTAGCTCATGGCCCCGAGCATAGCGCGCCAGGGGACTCCAAGCAATCGGAGGTCAGCCCCCCGAGATCGAGCGAGGGGCGAGGGGCCGTCCCGTCCCTTCTCCCCCCGCGCCCCCCTCGTCCTCGGGCTTCTGCCTGGTCTCAGATCGCCCGTTTCTTCACGAAGGTACCTGCCTCGTACTCCCTGAAAGCGAGTTCCAGCTCTTCTCGGGTGTTCATGACGATAGGTCCGCCCCAGGCGATGTCCTCGCGTATCGGTTCGCCACAACCGAATAGGAAGGAGCAGCCTCCGCTCGCCGCCTTGAACCGCGCGATGTCGCCATCTCCCAGGAGGAAGCACCTCGGGCCCCCGTCTTCCGCGGGGATCTCCCCGGAGCTCTGTCCCCCGGGCGGCACGGGGGATGCCAGAGAACCCGCGTAGACGCAGGCGAAGGCCGTGTGCCCTCGCGGGGCGTCGATCGAGACCGATCCCTCGTTGGCCAGCCTCACGTCGAAGAGGGCAGGGGCGCGCTCTAGACCCTGCACCGGGCCCGTCGTGCGCTCGAAGCGCCCCGCGATCGCCCGGACCTCTCCTCCGCCGACAACCTCCGCCGGGATATCGGCGGAACTGAAACCTCGGTAGGCCGGGTCTCGCATCTTCTCGGCGGCCGGCAAGTTCACCCAGAGCTGGAACCCGCGAAGCCCGAGGGGCGAGGCTTGGGGCATCTCCTCGTGCACTATTCCGGAACCCGCGGTCATCCACTGTACGTCCCCTGGCCCTATGAAGCCAGCGTTCCCCATGCTGTCGCCGTGGCGCACTGTACCAGCGAGCATATAGGTGACCGTCTCGATGCCCCGATGGGGATGCCATGGGAAACCCGGCAAATACAGATCTGGCTCCTCGGCGCCGAATAGGTCGAGAAGGAGGAAAGGATCGAGAAGCGTCACCTCCCGGTGCCCGAATATCCTCCGGAGCTTGACCCCTGCTCCATCCATCGTCTCGATGCCCTCGAATGCTCGGACTATCGGCCTTTCTTCCATGGCAACCCTCCTAGCGACCCTGCCTCGTCTCTGCTGAACATAATAACGCAGTTCGGTCGTGATTTTGGTTCGTAGGACAACGGGGCCGGCGATAAAGGCAACTCTGGGGACAGAGCTTAAGGCTCGAGTTTGGGAGTTGTTGGGAGTTGTGGGGACAGAGCTTCCTCCCGACGGCTGCCTCGGCTTGGGTATTCCTTGGTTATCGTCGCCGGCTATCTTGGCGAGGTTTCCCCCCGACGGGGCCGTCCCGGCGTCGGCGTGGCGGTTCGCCTCCGCTTGCGCGCCCCGCCGCCTCGAGCCTACACTGTGAATCATGGGCACCGACAACGTGAGGCTCCTGGAGCCGGGGGATATCGTCTTCAAGGAAGGCGATCAAGGCGATCTCATGTACGTTCTCCTGGAGGGGGCGGTCGAGCTCAAGATGAAGGTCGAGCGCGGCGAGACGGTCATCAAGACCGTCGACACCCCCAACGACTTCTTCGGCGAGATGGCCCTCCTCGACGACAGGCCGCGTTCGGCCTCCGCCATCGCGGTCAGGAAGACCAAAGTCCTCGCCGTGGACGGGCCGACCTTCGAATCGATGATCCTGGCCAACGGCAAGTTCGCCCTCAAGATCATCAAGGTCCTGGCGGCGAGGATCCGCCGCTCCAACGATCAGGTCTCGGAGCTCATCGAGACGATGCCTAAGGACCGGATCGCCCACGGGATGACGGACTACGCCCTCCGGCACGGCGAGAAGATCCACGAGGGAGCTTTCAAGGTCAACGCCGACGCCATGAAGAGCTGGATCAATACGCATCTCGGCGCTCCGCAGGATGAGATCGAGTCGGCGATCTACCGCATGCTCAAGGACGAGGTCGTCTCCTGGGCTCCCACGAGCGCCAAGACCAAGGAGAACCTCGTCCTCCCTGCGCCTTTCGTGAAGGCCAACGACCGTCGTGTAGTCTAGTGGTCGGAGAGCTCGAAAGTCCTGCGGCGGCTTTTTTTACGGCGCGGCTTCGGGCCTTCAGCCGCCCATGGCCACGCCGGCTCCGACGATCACCACAGGGATCGCCACTCCTACCGCCGTGTGGGCGGCTAGGAGGCCAGTCATCTCGCCGTGGTCCCCGCGCTTAAGGGCGTCGGTCAGCATGAACCCGAGGACGCCCTCGGCCGCCATGAGCCCTCCGTGGAGGAAGAATGCGTAGCGGTGGATCCTCGCCTTGCTCCATCCAGGGGGCAGCTCGTGCCAGAAGCCCGCGCCGGTGAAGACATCGGCGAAATAGAAGGTCTCCCCCGCGGCTAAGAGCCCGACGTGGGTCCAGCGCAGGGCCTGCTGGCCCGGATCGTTCCATACTCTCTTGATCTCCTCCCCGCAGGCTTCGCTGTCCGACTCGTCGATGTCGTGGTCGTCCCGCCACTTGTGCGCTTTCTCCATCATCCCCAGCCCGTGTATCGCGCCGACGACGCCGGAGGCGAAGAGAAGCCCGCCGGAGGCCCAGCCCGCGAAGCGGTGGAACTCCTCCCGGTCCCTGAATCCCAAGAACTTCGCCGATGGTCCGGCGGCCGTCGCCGCCGACCTCGCGTCCGCAGCTTCGCCCGTGGCGGAGGATGCGGCATCGGCGGCCAGCAGGGTCATCGGGATGGGTGTCCCGGGTCCAGCCTGGGAACCCAGCCTCATCGGCAAGAGGATCATCATCAGGGCGATGCAGGCGACGGCCATTGCTGTTTTTATCGACTTTCCCATAAAGTTAACTATAAATCTCGAGCGGTGATCCGCCAGTCTTCTGAGCCGGTTTTCCCTGCTTTCGCCCGGTGGTATACTGGGCCGGTGAAGAGAATCGAGCGCCGGGATTTCGAGTATCAGCCTTACTTCTGCGAGGAGAACGTGTGGCGCCTCCTCGCGAGGCCCGAATTCGCGAACTCGATGAGGTGGGCCGCCATCGTCTCCAACGAGGCGAGGGAGATCGTGACTCTCCGCCAGCGGGCCGGGCGCCTCGGGGACGGGCTCGTCCACTGGGACTACCATGTCTTCGGTATCGTCGCGGACCCGGTCCGGGGCCGGATCGCCCTGGACCTGGATAGCGATCTACCTTTCCCCTGCCAGCTGCTCCGCTACATACACGACAGTTTCCCCTCGGGAATTCAGAAGGGATTTTTACCCTCGTTCAGGGTCATGGCCGGAGAGGAGTACGTCGCATCCCTCGTCTCCGACCGATCGCACATGCGCAAGCCCGGCGGCGGCTGGATCGCTCCTCCTCCCCCCTGGCCCGCGCCCGGGGAGGGGAGGGAGAACGTCTTGATGGCCTGGGCCGATATGACGAGGAAGGCGCCGGGCACGGTCTACGACCTGGTCCGCATGGCGAGCTTCGCCCGGGCCGAGGCCTGATGGCCGGAGGGGCGCATGGAAGAAGAGGAGAGGATCCTGGGGCGCGTCGCCGGCGGATTCGTCGGGCTCGCGGTCGGCGACGCCTTGGGCGTGCCCGTCGAGTTCGAGCCCCGGTCCGCCCGGGCTTCGGACCCCGTGACCGGTATGCGCTCCAGCGAGTCGTGGAAGACCGGTCCGGGGACCTGGTCCGACGACACCGCCATCGCCCTCTGCCTCGCGGAGAGCATCATCGAGGTGGGCTTCGACCCGGATGACTTCGGTCGGCGCTGCGTGGCCTGGTTGGACGAGGGACTCTGGTCGGCCGGCGGCCGGGCTATCGGCGTCGGAGGCGCCACGGAGCGTGCCTTGGCGAGGATTCGCGCCGGCGTGCCCGCAGTCCTGGCCGGCGGCCGGGGCGAGAACGATAACGGCAACGGCGCCCTCATGCGCATCCTCCCGGCATCGATCTGGCTCGCCTTCCTCCCTGAGCCCGCGAGGCTCCGGGCTGTCGCCTCCTATTCCGCGGTCACCCATGGGCATCCGAGGAGCCTGCTCGGCTCGTGGCTCCACTGCCTCCTAGTCGCCCGACTCCTCCGGGGCGCTGCGCCGAAGGATGCCTACGCCTTCGCTATGGAGGAGGCCCGCTCCCTCATGCCCTCCCTCCCGAGCTCCTTGCGCGCCGAGGCCGGGGCCTACGCTAGGATCCTCGGTGGCTCCCTCGGCGATCTGTCCGCCTCGGAGATCAGGGGATCGGGCTATGTCCTGCATTGTCTCGAGGCGTCGATCTGGTGCCTCCTCAGGCACCCGGACTTCAGCTCGGCCGTCCTAGCGGCGGTGAACCTCGGCGAGGACGCCGACACTACCGGCGCGGTGACCGGCGGCCTGGCTGGCCTGGCCTACGGCCGCTCCGCCGTGCCGGAGGCCTGGGCCGGGGCCCTGGCGCGGTCGGCGGACATCGAGGCCCTGGCCCGCGGCTTCGCCGGCCTAGTCTCGAGGCCGGCGCCCCTGCCTAGGTCGTTCTGGGTCCTGCCCGGCAAGTTCCTCGCCGGGGGATATCCGGGCCGCGGACGCGGGAGCGTACCTATCTCCTCCGATCCTGAGGGGCCGGAGGCCGAGCGCTCCAAGGCCGCGATGGATGCCCTGGCTTACGCGGGTATAGACGCCTACGTCGACCTCACCTCGCCTGGGGAGGCCGTGGGGGCTCCGCGCTACGGCGTATCCTTCGGCACGGGATCGGCGTCGGCCGGGAGGCCCGAACTGCGGTCCGTCCCCCTGGAAGATATGTCGGCCGACGCCGCGGCCGTAGACAGGGCCCTCCGGGAGCTCGGGGCGCTCCTAGCCGCTGGACGGTCGGTCTACCTCCACTGCGTAGGCGGACTCGGCCGGACGGGGACAGTGGTCGGGGCCTTCCTCGTCGACGTGGGCCTGGCGTCTCCCAGGGAGGCCCTCGGCGTCCTCAAGTCCCTCCGGGCGGACACCGATCGGCCGGAGACCTTCGCCCCCCAGACCGAGGAGCAGAGGCTCCTCGTGGCGCGGCGGCTCCCCGGCCCCTCGGCGCTGCCGCTCTGAAAGGTCCCGCTGGTATGAAGCTCATCCTCGTATCGTCTCCCGCCATGGAATCCCCCGAGGCCATGGATCTGGGCGCCGCATCGGTGGCCGCGGCCGTCGTCGCGGCCGGGGCCTCTTCGCCCGGAGGCGGAGCTCTGTCCCCCCTCGGCTTCGAACTCTTTGAGGCGAGGACCGGGGAGGCTGCGGAGGACTTGGCGGCACGGCTCGCTGTGTTGGCCTCGCCGCGGGCCGGGGCGCCGGCCCCGGGATTCGTCGGCTTCTCGGTCTACTCGTGGAACCGTGGGCTCTTCGTGGCCGCCTCGCGGGCGCTCCGGGCGAGGCTGCCCTCGACCGTCCAGTTCGCCGGCGGGCCCGAGGCCACCGCCGCCCCCGAGTCCCTCCTCGGCGACTCCTCCCTGGATTTCGTCGTGGCCGGGGAGGGCGAGTCGACGGTGGTCGAGGCCCTGAGGGCCCTCCTCGGGGGGAACCGAGACGCGTTGGCTGAAATACCTGGCGTAGTCCTGCCCGGGCGGCCCTGGAGTCCGGCCCCGGCGGAGGACCCGGCGAGGCTGCCCTCTCCCTGGCTCCTCGGCGCCATCGACCCGGCCTCGAATGAGGGGGACGTCGTCTGGGAGCTCTCCCGCGGGTGCCCCTTCCGCTGCGCCTACTGCTACGAGTCGAAGGGAAGGGCGGGCGCCCGGCCCTTCCCCCTGGAGCGCATCGAGGCCGAGCTCGAGCTGTTCGCGCGCTCGGGGGTGCGGTACGCCTTCGTCCTCGACCCGACTTTCGACTCCGATCCCGCGAGGGCATCCGCGCTCCTCGACCTCTTCGCTCGGAAGGCCCCCGGCATCCGATTCAAGTTCGAGGCCCGGGCCGAACTCCTGGACAGGCGCTTGGTCCGGCGCTTCGCTTCCCTGGACTGCATGCTGCAGATCGGGCTCCAGAGCGCCAGGGCCGAGACCCTCGCCCTGGTGGGGCGGCCGGGGTTCGACAGAAAGGAGTACGCGCGGAGGATCGGGATGCTCTCCAGTTCCGGCGTCACCTTCGGGCTCGACCTCATCTACGGCCTGCCCGGCGACGGCCTCGCGGACTTCCGCGACAGCTTGGACTTCGCCCTGGGGCTCGGGCCCAACAACCTCGACGTCTTCCCTCTCGCCCTCCTCCCCGGCACCGGCCTGGCCGACCGGGCCGTCGAGCTGGGGATCGAGGCCGACCCGGAGCCTCCCTACCTCGTCCGCGGGACGCGGGAACTCCCGCCCGGCGATTTGGCCGCCGCCGCCGCCCTCGCCGCCGCCGCCGACCGCTTCTACACCGAGGGCCGCGCGGTGGGGTGGTTCGCCGCCGTGCGCCGGCCCCTGCGCCGTTCGCCCTCGGAGCTCCTCGGCGCCTTCGCCGCGTGGAGCGGCCTCGGCGGCGCGCCCTTGGGACGGCGGGGCTGGGCTGCGGCCGTCGGCCCTCGGGCCGTCATGGAGGAGCAGCTGGGTTTCCTCGGGGAGGAGTACGCGCGCTCCGGCCTAAATGCGCTGTTGCCCGCGTTGCGCGATCTCGTAAAGCTCCACGGCGCATGGGGACTCGCCCTGGCCGAGGGCGAGGAGAGCGAGCTCGACCTCTCCTACGACCCCGAGGAAGTGCTCGCCTGCGCGCCGGCGGGGCTCGCCGCCTTCGCGGCGAGCGCCTCGAGGTCGCCGGGCTCCTGGCTCGTGACGCCCGACGACGAGGAGGGCGCCAGGCTGGAGCGAGTCGGCCGCCCGGGGCGGAGCAGGGGCCCGCGGAGGCCCGCCGGACGGCCCCGGGTGCCTTAGCGTCCCCTCCGGCGGCCGATTGGCCGTTGCGGAGGCTTCGCCTGTCGTACTACAATCCTCGGGCATGGCAGTCCTGCTGCAGCGGGAGTCCGAAAAGGTGGCGAAAGTCATCCTCGGCCTCTCGAAGACCCTCGCCACCACCCTCGACCTCGACGAGGTGCTGGTCAAGATCCTGGAGTCCATCGGGCTAGTCATCCCGGTCGACTCCTGCTGCCTCTTCTTGCTGCGGGACCGTGCCCTCGAGATACGGGCCTCCATCGGATTCGGAGATGGAGACGACCTCGTCGGCTTCCGAATGGACCTCGGCCAGTATCCCCTGAACCGCTTCATCGTGGAGAGCGGCACGCCGATGCTCATTGACGACGTGAGCGAGGACCCCCGCTGGACGGTCATCCCCAGCGCGAGGCCCATCAGATCCTGGATGGGTATCCCCCTCAGGGCTTCCGGCCAAGTCATCGGCATGCTCTCCTTCGATTCGGCTACGCCCCGCTCCTACACCGAGGACGAGCGGGAGGTGGCGGACGCCTTCGCCGACCTCGCCGCGGCCGCGGTGCGGAACGCCCGGATCTTCGCCACGGCGAGGCGGAGGATCGACGAGCTCGACGCGATGAACAAGGTCGCCGCGGCGGTGGCCTCCCGCCTCGAGGTGGACAAGCTCTGCGAAGTCGTCGGCGAGAACCTGGTGGAGATCTTCCGGGTCGGCGTCGTCTACGTCGCCTTGCTCGACGAGGCGGCGAACCTCATCAGGCTGCCCTTCTACTCCCACGACGGAGTGCGCGAGAGCCTCCCTGGCTTCCCTTTCGGCGACGGTCTCACCTCGCGGGTCATAAGGACCCTCGAACCTCTGAACGTCGGCGAGAACCTCACCGAGGCGGCCCAGTCCCTGGGCGGGCGCGCGAGGCCCGGCCGGGAGGCTCTGAGCTGGCTCGGCGTTCCCATACTCTCGGGCCACCGCGCCTTGGGGGTCCTGTGCGTGCAGTCCTACGAGCGCGAGAACGCGTTCTCCGACGACGACTCGCGCCTCCTCTCGACGATCGCCTCCTCGGTCGGCGCTGGGATCCGCAACGCCAGGCTCTTCGAGGAGGCGCGCCGCAAGGCCGACGAGGCCTCGGCCCTCGCCGACGCCGGCCGGGAGATCAGCGAGAGCCTCGACCCCGACGTGGTCCTGCGGAGGATAGCCATGAGGGCCAACTTCCTCCTCTCCCACGACAGCGCGGTGGTCTTTCTCCTCGAAGGCGACGGATCGCTCCGCTCCATGGTGGCCGTCGGGACCCAGGCTCCCGCCCTCCAGGGCTTCCGCCTGCCCCCGGGGGAGGGCATCGTCGGCCGCGTCGTCCTCACGGGGGAGGGCGCCATCGTCAACGACGAGTCCGCGGACCCGCATTCCGTCGCCGCTCCCGGGACGATCCTGGCGAGGGGACAGAAGCTCCTCGCCGCGCCCCTCTCTATCGGCGGCAAGGCGATGGGCGTCATGGCGGTCCTCCGCGGCCCCTCCGAGCCCGATTTCGTCCGCGACGACCTCGCGTTCCTCCACGCCCTCGCCCGCCAGGCGACGGTGGCCATCGAGAACGCGCGCCTCCACCGCCGCGCCAAGGAGGAGGCCGCGCGGGCCGAGGCGCTCTACGAGGAGGCGAGCGCGGCCAGGGCCGAGGCGGAGGAGGCCAACAGGATGAAGTCCCGCTTCCTTGCCAACATGACCCACGAGCTGCGGACTCCCCTCAACGCCATCATCAACCTCGCGTTTCTGATCCAGGAGGACGAGGAGCGGCCGAACGACAGGATCCGCGAGGAGGCCGGGCGCATCGAGAACGCCGGCCGGCACCTCCTCGGCCTCATCAACGACGTCCTCGACATGGCCAAGATCGAGGCCGGCAAGATGGACGTGGCGATCGAGGAGTGCGACTTCGCGGCGGTGGCCCGCGTGGTGCTGGCCACCGTGGCGGGCCTGGCCCTGGCCCCCGGGGTCGAGCTCCGCGACGAGGTGCCCGAGGACCTCCCCGCCGTCCTCGCCGACAGGACGCGGCTGAGGCAGGTCCTCTTCAACCTCCTAGCGAACGCCGTGAAGTTCACTCCGCGGGGCCATATCGCCCTCCGCGCCCGGGACCGGGGCGGCGAGCTCCTGGTGGAGGTCGAAGACACCGGCATCGGCATGGATCAAGCGGAGATCCCGAAGGCCTTCTCGGAATTCGTCCAGCTCGACGATGACATGGACAGGCGGGTCGGCGGCTCCGGCCTCGGCCTCCCGCTCTCCAAACGCCTCGTGGCCCTCCAGGGCGGCCGGCTCTGGGCCGAGTCCGAGAAGGGCTCGGGTTCTACGTTCTTCTTCACCCTGAGCCTGGCGCGGTCCCCTGCGCCCGAGGCGCGCAGCAAGGAGCTCCCATCGTGACCAGCATCGAGCCATCTCAAGCCGAAGTCCTCGTCGTCGAGGACGATCCCGACAATCGGACCGTCATCGAGCGGCTCCTCATGATATCCGGCGTCGATAAGGACTCGGTCGCCTCCATAGAGGGCGACGCGGCCCCTTACCTGGCCGCCTCGTCCCGGCGCTTCGACCTAGTCTTCCTCGATCTCCAGCTGCCGAAGAAAGATGGGTACGCGGTCCTCGACGAGATCCGCTCGGACCCGGGCACCGCGGGCCTGAGGGTGATCGCCCTCACGGCCAACGTGAGCCACCGAGAGGTCGACCGCTGCCGCGAGGCCGGCTTCGACGGTTTCATCGGGAAGCCGATAGACGGGCGCCGATTCTCCGCGCTCCTGCGCCGGATTCTTGCCGGCGAGGCCGTATGGGCGGAAGACTGATGCGCAGCTCCGCGAGCCCCGTCGCGGCTGCCTTGGACGGCCTCGCCGAAGCCCTAGGCCTCCAAGCCGGGGAGGCGGTCGGCGGTTCCTCTCCGACCCGCGGCGGGCCCGAGGAGCTGGCTTCTAGGATCGCGGCCCTCACGGAGCGGGCCCGCGAGCTGGCCGCCGGCGAGCGGCGTGCCCGGCAGGCCGCCGCCAGCTTCAGGGCCGCCAGCCTCGCCTTGAGCCGGAGCGCCGATTCGGGCGCCCTCCTCGAGGAGCTCCTCGACTACCTCAATTGGATCGTGGCGTACGACGCGGCCCAGGTCTTCCTGGCGGGCGAGGAGGCCCCCGGCCGCGGGAGCTCCGGGCCCGGGCCGCTCCGGGAATGGCGCACCGGCGCCAAGGTCCCGCTGGAGCGGGATGTCCGGGGCATCGCCGAGCGGGCCGGCGGGCGGACCCGGGTGGAGGAGCGCGGCCTCAGCCGCCTCCTCTACCTCCCCCTCCGCGGCCCCGACGGCATGCTCGGGGAGGCCTTGATCGCCCGGGAGGGGGAGCGCCAGTTCGACGAGGAGGAAGTCCGGGAGGCCGAGGCCTTCGCCGGCCAGGCCGCGGCGGCCCTCCGCAACGCTTCCCTCTACGAGGCCCTGAAGAAGGGCGCCGACAGTCTCCTCGGCTCCTACGAGTCCTGCCTCGAGCTCCTGTCCAAGACCCTCGACCTCAGGGACAAGGAGACCGAGGGCCACAGCCTCAGGGTCGCCGACATGTCTACTTCCCTGGCTCGGGTCTTCGGGCTCGGCGGAGCCGACATCGCCCTCATGAGGCGGGGCGCCCTGCTCCACGACATAGGCAAGATCGGCATCCCCGACGCCATCCTCCTCAAGCCCGGTCCCCTGGACGATGGCGAGAAGAGCGTCATGCAGCTCCACCCCACCATCGCGCGGGACCTATTCGACGGCATCCCCTTCCTCCGCGACGCGGTGGACGTGCCCTGGTGCCACCACGAGCGCTGGGACGGCAAAGGCTATCCCCGGGGCATCTCCGGGGAGGATATACCCCTGCAAGCGAGGATCTTCGCGGTGGTCGACGTGTGGGACGCCCTCACCCACGACAGGCCCTACCGAAAGGCCCTCGGGGAGGCCGAGTCGCTGCGCATCATAGCCGACGGCTCCGGCACCCAGTTCGACCCCCTGATGGTGCAGTTCTTCCTGGGATCCTTCGACCTGTTTTGATCTCGGGGCCTTCGGCGGTCGGGCGCGGCGCCGGGTGCCTAGCTCTCGCTCTCCGGGCGCGGATTCTTGACCGCCATGACCCGGAGCACGCCGGGGCCGAGGTTGCGCATACCGTGGGGGATGCCCTTGGGGCTCGGGATGAGCGTCCCTTCGCCCGCCTCCACCGACTCTTCGCCGAGGCTGAAGATCCCCCGCCCCTCGATCACGAAGAACTCCATGTCGACCGGGGTGGCGTGGGGGGCCACGAACCCGCCGGGCTGGACGGCTATGTGGACGATCATAGCCTCGGGCGCCGAGTAGACCGCCCTGGCCAGCACCCCCGAGTCGTCCTTCAGTATCCTGCCTTGCTCGATGACGGTCGTCTTCACGCTTCGCTCCTGCCGTACTTGATCTGCATGCCGCCGGCCTTGACCGAGTCGCAGAACGCGATGAAGGCCTCGGGTGGCATGGGCTTCGCGATGAGGAAGCCCTGGAATCCCGAGCAGCCCATGTCCCAGAGCTTCTTCAGGGCCTCGGGCTTGTCCACGCCCTCGGCGACGAGGGACAGGCCCAGGCCCTTCGCGATCGACACGAGGGAGCTGACGATGATCTCGTCCTGGTGGTTCGTCGTGAGGTGCTCGATGAAGAGCCTGTCGATCTTGAGCTCGTTCAGGGGGAAGCGGTGCAGGTGGGAGAGGGAGGAGTAGCCGGTGCCGAAGTCGTCCACCGAGATCTTGACCCCCAGCGAAGCGAAGCGCTCCAGGGTGCTCTTCGTCTCCTCCGGATCCTCGAATAGACTCGTCTCGGTGAGCTCGACGGTCAGCCTGTCCCCGTTGAGCCCCGCGCTGGTCAGGGCCGAGGAGATCGTGTCCGCGACCTCCTCGGACTGGAACTGCCTCGCCGAGAGGTTGATCGCGAGGTTGATCGACGCCCGGGCGACGCTCTTCCCCTCGGCGTCCCAGCTCGCCATGCGCCTGGCGCACTGGTAGATGAGCCACTTGCCGAGGGGCAGGATCAGGCCCGACTCCTCGGCGAGGGGGATGAAGCTCGTCGGGTTGAGCAGCCCCTTCGACGGGTGCTTCCATCGGAGCAGGGCCTCGGCCTCGATGCGCTCCACGTCGGCGACCGAGGACAAGAAGAGCTTGGGCTGGTAGTAGAGGGTGAATTGCTCCCCGAGCCGGTCGAGCCCGGCGGTCTCCAGCGCCCTGATGATGCCGCTCTGTAGCTCCACCTTCTCGAGGGCCTTCGCGAGCATCTCGGGCTTGAAGAGGACGAAGTTCTTCCGAGCCTCGACGGCGACGCCCGCCGCGATGTCGGCCCTGTGCATGATGTCCGAGCGCTCCTCCCCGTGCTCCGGCCAGTAGGCGGCGCCGAAGGCGGATTTGATGGCCACGTTGAAGCCCGAGAATATGTGCGGCTCGTTGACCCGGGCGATGAGCTTCCGCACGAGGCTCTCCAGAGCCTTGTCCTTGCGGCCGGGCAGGATGAGGACGAACTCGCTCTCGTGGGTGTGGAAAACCCGGTCGCCCGGGGAGATGAGGCTCTGGATCCTGCAGCCCGTCTCGTAGAGTATCCACTCGCTGACGCTGGACTTCAGGGTCTTCCGGACCGCGGCGAAATTGTCGCCGAGCTGGATGATGAGGACCGTGAAGCCCTGGGGATCCTCCCGGTGCTTGAAGTCGCTGATGGTCTCCTCGAGCTCGAGCTCGAGCCGGAAGTGGGTCGGGAGACCGGTCTGGGGCTGGAGGGAAAGCATGCGCTCCAGCTGGGAGACCCTGAACGACAGTTTGGCGTTCTCTTTGCGCAGTCGATAAATATCATCGTCGGGCGAGACGGTTTCGGGCTTCCCGGTTATGTCTTCCACGTCGGCTAACTCCCCTGCCTTGAAGCGTCATTCCGCGTCTTTAGACCGCGCACAAGTCACATAGATGTATCGGCAGGAGTGCGCCTTTTCATCGACTTAAAAGCGGCGTTTCCTTCCGAACCGAGGCGGGTCCCGAAGCCCGCCTGGGAACTCTACAGGCTGACTCCAATCAACCTGCCTATGCCGAAGGTGACCGCCGCGGCGGCCAGGCCTATTGCCACGTGCCTGAGGCCGTGGAGCAGGGGATTCTTGCCAGTCATCAGGGTGGTGAGCGCGCCTATCGTGAACAGGCCCACGATGCTCGCGGCGGTGCTGGCGACGATGCCCGATCCGCCGGAGAAAAAGACGTAGGGCAGCACGGGCAGGAGGGCGCCCAGGGAGAAGAGGCCGAAGGAGGTGAAGGCCGCGACCCAGGCCGAGCCTCCGAGCCCCTCCTTGTCGATGGCGAGCTCCTCCCTGGCCAGGGTGTCGAGGGCGGCTTCGCCTCCCCGTCCGACTATGCGCTCGGCGGTGGCCTTGGCCTCCTCGGGCGAGAGGCCCTTGGCCCGGTAGATGAGGGTCAGCTCCTCGATCTCCTCCTCCGGGGAGTCCTCGAGCTCCTGGCGCTCTATGTCGATCTGCCGCTCGTAGAGCTCCCTCGAGCTCTGGACGGAGATCCACTCGCCCAGGGCCATGGACAGGGCCCCGGAGAGGAGCCCCGCCGCGCCGGTCAGGAGGATCTCGCGGCGACCGACCCCGGCGCCCGCGACCCCCATCACAAGGCTGTAGACCGAGAGGAGCCCGTCGTTGGCCCCGAGGGTGCCGGCGCGCAGGGCGTTCCCCCCCGAGTTATGCTTGCCCTCGAATCGCGCGACTTCTCCCCCGGCCAGGCCCGAGCTCTCCCTGGCGAGGGCGCCGAAGACCCGGGCGTGGGACCTCTCCTCCCCCGGCATGCCGACGCTCTCGGCGTCCGCCTGGCCGTCGTAGGAGCCGGCGGCCACCTGCTCGACCTTCGCAATGGACTCGACCACGGACTGGGCGCCGTGGCGTTTGGCGAAGCGGGCGGTCATCCTGGCCTTGAACGAGGGCTTGAAGGCCGGCACCAGGGCGCCTCCCTCACGGAGCTTGACCTCCCAGAACGATGCGTGCCTCCTCTCGGTCTCGGCGAGCCTCCGGTACAGCTCGGCCAGGTCGGGGTTGGGCTCGACCCGGGACAGGCCCTCGTAGAGGAAAATCGCCTCGCGCTCACCGTCGAGGTTGGCCCTGAGCCGCTTGACTTCCTTCTTGTCCATGGTGCCAGGATATCCGCGCCGCCGCCTTCGGGCAAGCGAGGTCGAGGCGACCCAGCCGAAACTGTTTGACAGGCTTCCGTCCGGTGGCTAGGATCATAGAATTGCGCTGGCCAGCTCGGAGGCGCACCGATTCAAAAAGTAAAAAACGTCTCCGGAGGAATCGGCCGTGACTATTCGCAACAAGCTCCTCGTCATCGTCGTCGCCCTGGTGGCCGCCTTCTTGGCGTCCGCCGGCGTCTTCTTCGCCATCGTCGCTTCTGTCGGTAAGATCGAGGGCGAGAAGGTTGTGGTGTCCACCCTCCGGGACGACATGTACGATATGGAGGTGAAGACGAACCGCCTCCTCGCCGCCGGCAATTTCTCGGATGCGGTGAAGACCCTCAACACCCGCGAGGAGACGGTGGCCGCCGACTTCGCGGCGGTGCAGGGGCTCAAGACCTTGCCGAAGGCGGGGAAGGACGTCGCGGAGTCCCTGTACGCCATCTCGCAGCTCAACAACCTGATCGAGAGCACCGGGAGTGAGCTCAATTCCATCCTAGCCTCCACCCTGGACCTCCTCGGGAAGAGCTCCGGGAACAGCGCTTCCCAGTCCCTCTGGATGATCATGAGGAACACCTCGGCGAGCAAGGACAAGGAGGCGGTGCAGCTTTACTTCCTCGTAACCCAGAGCGTGAACCGCGCCGAGATGCTGACCCTCACCCTGGACTCGGCCATCGGCGTCATCGACAAG
>Ga0268360_1001489_pt1 | contig 23793 bp, 19 predicted proteins | sample BioMet11_FD_192465 | JGI IMG/M metagenome (GOLD analysis project Ga0268360, IMG submission 192465) | Sewage microbial communities from Oakland, California, United States - Biofuel 11 (Illumina Assembly) | ecosystem: Engineered > Wastewater > Sewage > Unclassified | place: USA: California... | reverse complement strand
GTTCCATCTCCCGGAAGTAATGCGCCCATTTGTTGTAAGTGCTCTTTGCAATCCCATGTGCACTGCAGTGATCTGCTGTGCTCATACTGCTTGTACAGCGGTCCTTCCATATTGCTTTCCACTTTGCAATCAATTCTGGATTGTCACTCATCTTTATCATTTCAATCACCTCTGCATTTAGTATTGTCAATTGCATTGGTAATTCATAGATGGGTACAATTTAACGTTTACGGTCAATGTGCAGAAAGATGGCAGGCCGGCAGGATCAAAGAGCTACTTCTGGGTCTACCGCACAGAAGCACAGCTGGAGAAGACGAACGACATCATCCTGTATGAATACCAGAAGACACGGAATGCGGAACATCCACAGCAGTTCCTGCAAAGATTCCATGGCGTGCTGATGACCGATGCATTCTCTGGCTATCATACCCTGGACAGGAACAGTGAAGACATCACAGTCCAGAACTGCTGGGTGCATGCAAGGAGGCCGTTCTCCAATGTGATCAAGGCGAAGGCAGACAAGCAGGACATGTCCATCGCCCAAGAGGCATATGACCGGATCACAGAGCTGTTCAATATCGAACGGCCGCTGAAACAAATGCTGGCAGAAGAGAGACTAAAAAAACGACAGGAGCTGATGAGGCCCAAGGTCGATGAGCTTTTCCAATGGGCAAGAGAACAGCTGAATGTCGTGCTGCCAAAATCAGAGACAGGCAAAGGACTGTCCTATCTCCTGAACCAGGAGAAATATCTCCGTGTATTCTTAGATGATCCACTGGTGCCAATGACGAACAATACATGCGAACAGGGCCTGCGGATCGTAACGATCGGGAGAAAGAACTTCATGACGATCGATACAATATCCGGAGCACAGTCCAGTGCAATCTGTTACAGCATCGCAGAGACAGCCAAGGCAAACGGGCTCAGCCCATATGCATACTTCTGCTATGTGCTGACAGAACTGCCAAAGCACATGGACGATAAAGACTTCAAGTTCCTGGATGAACTGATGCCATGGGATCCAGACATGAAGGAACATATCTATCAGAACCAGGAAGCAATCACAGCCGTCACTCAATGACGGTTTTCTTTTGGATTACAACCCACGGATGATTTACCATTAACCGATTAAGTGCTATACCATGAATTTTTGTTGGATCCAATCAAATCGTCATCTACAACAATATCAAAGCATCTATTTCCAGCAAACACTATATTTTTCTTTTAATTTAATTTATCGCAATTAAAAATATCGCCATATTCCACGTATAATGAATAATTTGAATGCAAGCCAACAACTTTTATTTTCTTTACACATCCTACATAAAATGTGACACCATAGAGTATTATTACGTATATGCAAGTCAGAATGATCACGATCAATAATATTTGCAGAAACATATTATTAATACAATCTAGAATTACGTTAGTTGAAATAAATAATGCAGCGAAGCTCTAAATTGTAATAAAAACCGTAATCACTTTATAACTAGTAGCTAATATATATTTCCGATTAAATTTAAATGTTTGTTTTAACATCTAATCCAACCTTTATATACCTCTTTCATTGGCCTAAATGTATCTAAGATATCATTTTTAAAATCTGTTTTGTCATAAAAACTTGTATAATATTTTTCTTCTTTATGTTTCGTATAAAAATTACCAATTTCCCATGCACACCATTGACGAATAGAATTATTACCGCTCATTCTCAGCTCACTATTCGGTGTTCTCAGGAACAAAAATTGATCACTATCGTTTAAAGCAACTTCTAATTTTTCCTTTGTAACAGAACTTTGCTTATTGACTCCATCCCACATCCAATTAACGTATAAATAGCCGGAATTCACCCAAAAATAATAAAACAAAGCTTGAGTTAACCCTTTGTCATAATACGCATATGACAAGAATGTTTGTTTTCTCCCATAATGATTAATGGCATCTTTTGAAAGCCCAATAAAATTTTCTTTTATAACTTCTTCCTGATAGTCCGCAATGAACATTATCAAATATTTAAAATACGTTTTAATAGATATTGTTTTATATTGATTTTTTTCTTTCATTTGTTGGTCTATCTGATTTTTCACTCTAGTTACTAATAACTCATTTTTAACATCTCTTGCATTTCTATCAAAAAGTTCTATGAATTCATCCAGTCGCTGTACTTCCGTTCCCTCATTTATAATATTTTCAAGCCCACTAATGAGCTGCGCAGAATCATTATACATATTTGCTACCGATATGTTATCTTTAAATAATACTACGCTTTCACCTTTTTTTATTAAACCTTCACTTTCCTTGAATAGTTGATATCTTGTCAAAGAACTCAAGCCCATAGTATGTCCTCTTTCTCTAGCAATTCGTAAGTAATATTCCTAATACTTGTATTAAGCCTTCTATGATAATTAGAATGGATATATCTCGTTTACGATAATTTATTTTTTCTTTTCTTCTTCCACGACTTTTTAATATTGATAAATCACATTCTCCGTTCTCTTCATAATCACGTAACAATTTCTTATTACTTTACCGACTTAGGTACTTTGTAAACCTTTTTAGAATTTGAAACGATGGCAATTTATTATTTATCATTCATTTCATATAACAAGATCAAAACTCTTTACTAAATAAAAAACATAAATTGTTAAAAACGGCATCTTTATATAAACGTTGCTTATGATTTTGACCTATACATTTTCTCAATCACTATTTATAGCTTAAACATATCTTTATACTCATATAACGGTATGTCATCATTGTTATCATCATCTGGCTTTCGATATAGCACAACATTCACTTTTGATTTAAATGTTACACCGCTATTGTTTAGCGTACACAACATGCACTTTAACAACTCTTTGTTATCTTTTGGCCCATCGTCAAATCTCGAGATGCCACTTCCTAACAAAGGCAAATTGATATTATTTCGAGCATACACTCGGTCAAGTTCCCTCCACATCACCATTAGCATTTGCTCAAATTCTGCCATATTAGTATGCGCTTCATACTGTTTATTCAATTCCGTCGCAGCCAGCATCAAATATGTCTCATTATTTCTACTACAGTAATAGCGAATTATAGTTCCTAACTCAAAACTGTAACTTCCATCCTCATTCTTTGAGATATTCCTGCGTTCAGCTTCTGCTTTAACAGTGGATTCAATTTCCTTGATATCTCCGTATTTCAAGAAAAGCTGTCCATGTAATGATGACTTAGATATTACAATATCGTCAATCCTGGTATCAAAGCGAGTATCACACCCTATTACTTTCAACCCAGTGGAAGCAAAAATATCTCCACAAGTAATTGTGACCTGGGTTTTCCGAATATCAAGTTTGATAGAATTTCTGAATATTATGTCCAAAAGATAGTAGAAGATTCCAAAAGCAACGATAAACGCAGCAGCAACTAAAACAATACTCCACCACAAATTAACATTTGGTATATCTCTTATCGATACACCAAATATGGTAAGAATTGTTGATATAGCACCAATCATCCCCAGTGCATATTTAAAACTGTCACGAGTTTGATTGGTAAGATTTTTCTCCCAAGCATATAACTTTTTCATCTCCACCTCCAATGAAAATACTACAAGCCAAGGTTGCTGTAAACGCTGTCAGAATATTGGTAAGAACCTGTTTTTCCTTCCGAGCGAAATTTTGAGTGACTAGCCGGCCAATTGTCAAATGCATATTGGATTATTTTCGCTTTAAAAGGAACATGGATTGCCAATTCATCTCGCAATGGAACTGGGCATTTCTCGTCATCAATACTTTTTGAACCATTTATATATGCAACAATTATCGGTAAATTTCGATCTAATGCTTGCTCTATTTCCCACGGAATAAATTTTCTGTTCCACTTCGTATTGTCTCCGACAATAATCAAAAACAACTTTGAATTATCAAAGCGAATTCTCAGCTGACTTTTTATTGATTCCGTTAGACTGGAGTCTCTAGCAGAGTTCAAGTCGTGAGCATCATAAAAATCGAAGTCTATATTTTTGCTAGCTTTCCACATTTGTAATGTATGATAATAGCTCATATCAGTGTCACCATCAAAAGCAACATATGTTTTATTTCTGTAAGTCATAACAACCATCCTCTCTTAATGACAATACAATACGCAGTCTCCCCATCTATGCACTGCTCTGTTGCCTTGTCCCTGCAAATAAAATTCCAGTAATCCTTAACTCTTTAAATTCTAAAACACCATCAAAGTTACCTTTTTCAATTTTTTAAATCTAGAATTCTGTTATGTCAGTCGGTCCCCCAATTAAGGACATATTCATGATTATAAACCTTGATAATATGTTCTTCTACAATTTTGTCGCACTGTACTTGTGTTTATAATTTTTAGTATATTTCTTATGGTTTATATGTTTTCAAGTTCTTCAATTGCGCTTGTACAATAAAGTCCTTTCTGTCCTTTACATATTCGCTCATCATGATGAATCTATGATTCACCTCCGACTAAATGATTCGTGCTACATATACAATGTATGATCAATTTGCGAGTATATTATCTCTATACTATCCACATCCACTTGAACACGTACTCATTGGTAAAACTGCTCTTTAAATAATTTGTAAATCTAATTGGGATCATTTATAAGAATGACATGTAAACGCTTTCATTATTCCTTAAAAAGAAAATCACACTGAGCTTGCACAATTTTCGCGCCGGCCAGTGTGATTTTCCTTCTGTTTATTTCAATATAAGATATTGAATATATGAATATTGTTACAAAACTAGTACTTTCTCCACACCATCTTATTGACCACACCTGTATAGCTCTGGATGATCTTTACTACCTTTGTGGATACATCTTCTACATAGTATGGCACTGGTATTCCATAGTCTCCATTGTCATTCATTGCTACTGCCGTCTCTACTGCCTGTTCTACTCCGCCTTGTGAGATTCCCGCCAGGATGAAGCATCCTTTATCCATGGCTTCTGGGCGTTCTGTAGAGGTGCGGATACATACAGCTGGGAATGGATGTCCTGTGCTTGTAAAGAAGCTGGACTCTTCTGGCAGTGTCCCTGAATCTGAGATGACACAGTATGCATTCATCTGAAGATTGTTATAGTCATGGAATCCCAATGGCTCATGCAGCTGCACTCTTGGATCTAACTGAAAGCCCATTGCATCCAGTCTCTTCTTGCTGCGTGGATGACAGGAATACAGGATCGGCATATCATACTTGGCAGCAAGGGCATTGATGGAATGGAACAGATCCAGGAAGTTCTGTTCTGTATCAATGTTCTCTTCCCGGTGAGCAGACAGGAGCATATATTTCTGTTTCTCCAGTCCCAGCTTATCCAGGATATTGGATCCTTCGATCTTCGCCAGATTTGCATGCAGTACTTCTGCCATAGGGCTTCCTGTCACAAAGGTACGTTCCTTTGCGGTTCCCTCTGTATTCAGATACCTGCGTGCATGTTCTGAGTAGCACATATTCACATCAGCTATATGATCTACGATCCTGCGGTTCGTCTCTTCAGGGAGGCATTCATCAAAGCAACGGTTCCCTGCTTCCATATGGAATATCGGAATATGGAGCCTCTTTGCAGAGATAACAGAAAGACAACTGTTCGTATCTCCAAGAATCAATAATGCATCTGGTTTCTGCTGCACCATCAATTCATAGCTTCGAGCAATAATATTGCCAATCGTTTCGCCTAGATTATTACCAACAGCATTTAAGTAATAATTAGGTTCCCTGAGACCTAGATCCTCAAAGAATACCTGATTCAGGTTATAGTCATAATTCTGACCAGTATGCACCAGCATTTGATCAAAGTACACATCGCACTTCTTGATTACAGCGGACAAGCGGATGATCTCCGGTCTTGTTCCAATGATTGTCATTAACTTAATTTTACTCACAGGTCTGTTGTCCTCATACTTTCAGTGGCATCGTATCCGGATGTTCTGGATCAAATGCTTCATTCACCCACATAAATACAGCAGCATCTTCACTACCTGTATTTTCAATATTATGAGTGTATCCTGGTGGAATATCAATCACTTCTAAATGTTCTCCAGAAGTAATGATTTCGATGACATTATCACTATCAACCTTACGGAATCTTGTTGTGCATGTTCCAGATACAACAAGATACTTTTCTGTCTTCGTATTATGCCAGTGATTTCCTTTCGTAATACCAGGATGAATGATATTGACGCTGAACTGTCCACGTTCTGGTGTACGAAGAATCTCTGTAAAGCTGCCTCGGTTATCACAATGCATGTTCAAAGGATAAGCAAATGCATCTTCTGGAAGGTAAGACAAATAGGTACTATACAGTTTCTTTTCCAGACTTCCTTCCTGAAGATCAGGAACAGCAAGTGTCTTACGACTCTCAGGAAAACTTTCTATCACTTCCGCTAAATGACCCAATGTTGTCTGATGCACAGGATGGATGTGGCAGATCGGACGATTCGTCTGATCCTGCACAACATTTCCATCCATAGCATCCATGATGCATCTGACAACATCATCAATATAGACCAATGGCAAAGAATACGAAGGATCTCTTACAGAAAGCGGCAGACCATGCGCAACATTATAACAGAATGTAGCAACAACACTATTATAATTTGGTCTGCACCACTTTCCAAACACACCTTCCATACGGAACACGTACACCAAACTTCCGTTCTTCCTGCCATGTTCAAACACAGCATCCTCAGCAGCAAGCTTGCTCTTGCCATAGTCATTGTCCAAAGTTGCTTGGGTGCTGGAAGTTACTAATACTGGCGCTTTGTTATTCACATTTTCTAAGTTTTTTAATAATACTTCTGTTAAGCCAACATTTCCGGAATAGAACTCATTCGTCTCTTTAGGTCGATTTATACCTGCTAAATGAACCACTAAATCAGCTTTTCTACAATACGTTTCTAATATATTAATAGAATCATTTTTGTCAAAGCACATTAAATCATTAAATCCTAACGAATGCAACGTCGAAATTAAATTGCGACCAATAAAACCATTTGCGCCAGTAATTAAAATGTTCTTTGACATACGTTTCCCTTTCTTACTTTTATATATCATGTAATAAATTTAGTAATAATCGAATTTTGTGCCGGTTAACATTCACTTTACTTATGGTTCAAATAGAAATGTGATGATATTTATAACTTGCTTATTTTCACTTAACTCATTTGATATTTAAAAAAAGCTGTTTTTGCACAGAGAGGCTGTTAAATAATTGAAAACCCTTTATTCATGCGGAAACAGTTTGCGATATTTAAGAATTTCACATTTCTGAAATGCGAGGTTCAGTAATATTTCTACTTTTTCGAGTTTATCCTTTGGCCCATTTTCCATGAATAAAATAGGTTCAGGTAATCATTTAAATCTTCACGCATGAACCCGCTATGTGCTCTCAGCAGCTTCTGGAATCGATTATGGACCTGGTTGATTGGATTCAGAGGGTTATCCTTGTCGTCCAATTTTTTCAAAGCTTTTGAATTGTATGCATGGCTGATCAATCCAAGTTCCCGTATCAGTCTGGCATGCGCGGTATCGCTGTCATGGCTGAAATCAGATCCATACTTGATGTGTTTCCTAAAGCCTTCATTTATTTTCTTTTGTGAGGGCTTTCCACTTCCTAGGATTGTCCCATATACATGTCCATCATCATCTGTGGCAAACGCAACGCATATCTGATTTGGAGAAAGCCCACGCAGTTTTTGACCATTCTCTTTCAATATAAGGTCTTCTCTGCGGACAGTAACGAAGGTCTCGTCTTCATAGACATGATTGCCTGCAACAACATCTTCTGAATAATCAGTGAGCAGCAGACAAGTCTTCTTGAACCAATATGTGCTGTAGTAAAGGAGTTCTTATTGTTCCATGAGTCCGCAGTAAGACTTTCGTGCTGAAACAGATTGCGCTCATATTCAATCCTTTCTGTAACAGGAATCTTGTGATCCTGAAATATTGTCCCAGTGGTAACACTGAATTTGTGCCTGCACTCATTGCAGTAATAAACGCGAACGCCATTTCTATCAAATCCATCTTTCTTGATATTGGTCGAACCGCAGAGCCGGCAACAGGTAAGCTCAAACGAATTCAAAAGATCTGCTTCATTTGTGTCTCGGAGCGATCGATGTTTTTGATTGTAATGGTCAAGATTCTCAGCTCGAATAAATTCCTGTGTTGCTGTACGACATGAAGACTGGTCCCATGGCGTTCTGCGTCGGGACTTAATGCTATATGAATTGTTTATGGGTGGTGGCCCCTTCCGATTTAGGCAGACAGCCATGTAAAGGGCCACCACGCTCGAGAACACAGCTGCCTGCCTAAATCATTCTCAAATGGATCCTCACAGATCCATCTGAATTATACCTTTGGCAGCCCCTCTGTGCAAAAACGGCTTTTTTAAAAAAATAGTTTAATATGTCATATTTTATAGTTATTACATATTATTTTAGTTCTGTTAGCTTTCCAATAATTGCTTTAATCTTGCTTACAATCGAAATACATACATTATTTTTTAATAAATATAATATTATTATATATAATGGCACGCAGACAGCAACAGTACTTAGTATATACATTATATTATTTAAGCAAAATGCTTTAAATGTATTGCATATCACAGCAACAAAAAAACTGCCAAAAATACAATCTATTAGATTCCTGTTAATGAATTGTACTTTCATAATTCGTCTTGCCGAACTTAGTGATATTGTAAACATTAATATTTCTGCAATGAGTGTTGTAAACGCTGCGCCATCACCTTTATATAAAGGAAGAAGAAACAAATTTAAAACAATATTTGAAGTTGCTGCAATCGTTGTGGATATAAGAAACGACTTTTCTAATTTGTTTGGAATCAGAATTGAATATGCAATTAGACAACTGTAACATGCAAAAACAAAAGCAACGCTCAATATTCGCAATGCTACAGTTCCACCAATAAACTGATTGCCTGATAATGCAAATAAAATATTAGTTGATTCTACAAACATTCCTATCATTATTGGAAGCAAGAAAAAAGTTATTCTTTCAATTAGTTTATTAATGGCAATTTCATAGGATTTATAATCATTATTTGTAATCATATTTGAAAAGCGAGGCAGCGTTACCATAATCATAGAGTTAATTAATGATTTTGCCACTGTATAAATCTTCGATGCGGCTGTGTATTGACCTACATCGAATGTTGTACACATGATTCCTAGCATAGTTATATCAGAATTTAAATATATACCAGTTGTTATTGTTTTAAAAAAAAGTATTAACATTGGTTTTATATGATTTTTAAAATCCATATTCTTAACAACTTTTATTGAAGTATATTTTTTTATATGTTTCCAATTTAAAATATTTCCACCGTATGCAGATAAAACAGTAATAACAGTATATATTATTAGTGAATTTTCATTTTTAACAAATATCACTAATAATCCAACAGACATAATTTGTATTAGCACATATCGAATCGTTATATACAAATAGTCTTCAAATATAACATTTATCCAATCGACACCCAATGTTGTTAATGCTATGGAAACGCTTTGAATTAATAGTATTACTCGGTATTTTCCCAAAGAAGGAAAAGAAAAAAATGCTATAATTAATAAAAAATAAGTTACTAATGTAGTAATTATATTGATAGAAAAAACCTGATTTATAAATTGACTTAAATCTTCTTTATTATCTTTTTTAGCAGATCCTTCTCTAACTGCGTAATCAAAAATACCCAAGCTTGCTAGCGATATGAAATAGGAAATGATGGAATAGCAATAAGAATATCCGCCCAAATTTGATGCTCCTAAAACATGTGATGCATATGAAAAAGAAATAAATGGAAATATCATAGCGCAAAGCTGTTTAATTACATTTAAAATTGCATTTTCAGTTAAGCTTCTTTTCTTGGTTTTACAGTTCATGTTATTCCTTACTATGTGTTTTTGATTTCCCAATAAATTTTGAATATAGCATTGATATCAATATCATTACACCACTAACCCAGACCAAATTCCGAAGCGAATATACCATATCACTTCGGACCATAAAAATCATTTGTAATGCAATTTGAAGACTTATAAATTTAAGAATTAAACTGTTGCTTTTCTGTGAAGAATCTAATAAAATTGATAATTTGCGCCAAAACAAGCCGACAATTGGTAGCCAAAATATACCAAATACCCCAAAGTTATAATACGCTTCGGCAGAAAATGATGATCCAACACCTCCATAACTCGCTAACAATGGTGCAAATGCACTGTCTGTATTAATACACACAGGGAAAAGCAATTTAGAAATACTATTTGGAATGATATATATAACACTATATATATAACTATAGCCATAAATATATCTTACTAAATTGGGACAATTTTGTATCACGCATGCCGAAACCTGAAAAGAGTTTCCTGTTTCATTCAAAACTCGCTTTACTACTTTATTATTATTAATAAATTCAGTAAAGTATTTTAAGAATCCATTAAAACTAGTAATATGAGAAAATGATGTTCTGTTATAGGAGATTAGGGAAAATAATAATACTGTTATGACTGCAACAATCGTAATTATCAAAAGCATTCTTCTACGATTCTTTTTTTCAGTGATTTCATTTAACAAATAATAACTCATAACAACTAGATAACAAAATGCAGATATTCGTGTTCCTGACATCATTTGCAAGCCCAATCCTACTATCAATAGAAGAATACCAATTTTCTTTTTTTTTGTGTTTGATATAGATATCGCCATACATGATGGTAAATAATAGCTGGAGAGCGCTCCTAACAATGTTACTTTATTATCTGCTTCAATAATTCTATAGCCATATCCTAAAGTTAAACTTTGATTAATGTTATTCCATGTATTTAAAAAAAACGGGACCAAACTTATAATCAAAAAAAACCAACATATGATTATAAAACTTTTATTCAATGATCCATTTGCATTATTGTTACTAATTGTATTATTACTATAATTTCCTATTCCAATCATAAGATAACCAATGCTAATTGCAATAATTGAATATATATTCCAGAAGCCAGCATCAACAATACTGTTTTGAGTTAATGCAGTACTAAATACATTCGTATCTCCAAATGCCTCTAATATGTGTCTTCCATAAGAAAACGGATATGCTAAAAGTAAAAAAATAAAAAATATATCTATTCTTTTATTTACTGAATAAACCATTAATAATATGACTAAATATGTGACGATTGAGATAAGTAAAATACAAGACTGTTCATATATATAATTATAACTACTTAAATGTATTTGAATTAATAATATAATAATGCCTAACAATATTAATATAAGTGAAAAGATAACCCCCTTTTGATTTATTTTTAAGCTATTTTTCATTTATCGTCCTCTTTTAACCTAGATGGTTCTAATTTCGTTATTTTAAATAATAATTAATTTGAATATATAATCTCTTTTTCTGAATGAAATTTATAAATTAGGTGACACAACTATACAAAAATTGTTCGTTCAAGCATGCCTTTTTATCACTGAAATCTTTCAATATTCATAATCAATTATTTAGTAAATCATTGAAAATGATTTGAACACCTTTTTTCTACTAATAGGATTTGATATCTTAATTATCTAGTAATATCACGCCCAATTTTTGTAAAAAAGAAATATTTTCATTATAAACGGCTCTTCATCAACACTTGTGGGTGACAAAAACAATGAATGAGTAGTAAATGTCTGTATCTGCACTTGATTTATAACTATTAAAAATAGGCATAAGATATACAAAGGTATTCATTGAAGCACCTGCGCACAGGATCGAATGCCCTATCCATGACGTCATCACGGAATATGTGCCCTGGACACAGCATAATTAATTCTTCACAATGGACTAGACTTTGAAAACACTGCCGCATGTATGGCACTGTATCTTCCCAAGACTACAAAATCCACATACATGCGGATCGCATGGAACATCATCGGGCCGATCATCTCCAGATAAAGAAAGTGCTACGGGAATTCTTAGAACACCTCAGTAAAAGCTCAGTGAAAGCTCAGTGAAGAACAGTGTGCCCGCAGGAAAGATGCGCAGGCGCCAAAGAAGGACCGTTGAAAGCCAATAGCCGAAGAGAATGACAGGACAGCAGACCAGATTGAGAACACTAAGTTCACTCTTGAAAAAGCACTCAAGATCCTGACATCGAGTCAGTAGGCACAATTGGGATTCATTTCCAAGACAGATAAGAAACTATATATGGCATACCAGCTGAAAGAACATCTGCGGACACTGATCCACCTTCTCCTAGAAGAAATCGAAGGCCCATTGAAGGACTTGCTGTGGAGAGCATCTCATTCACAGATCAAGCCGATTTATGACCTGCAGAAGAAGATCAAGAGACATTATGAGATAATCATCAATACTGCCAGATATCATCTTTCCAATGCACGCATAGAGGCAACGAACAACAGAATCAAGCTGGTTGTGTGATTGCCATACGGATTCAGGAACATAGACAATCTGCATGATATGATCGTGTTAGGATACTAGGACATTCCTATCAATACACCTTATAAAGAGCTTGGTCCAGCCCACATTTCCTGATGTTGACCTAAAAGTTTATCTATTTTTAAAAAGAAATAAGGTTTGTTTTTCTAGGCAGCCAAAATAAAAAGATATATGATAAAACATAATTTGAAATTTTGAGCATTTTAAATACTTATTTAAATATACCAAATCGCTATTCATTCTTATTTTCCATATCTTGTTTTTAGCTTTAATACTTTTCTTAATTGAAACACTATTTTCATGGAAGATTTTTGTATTACTAACAACACATGCCTCAAAACCAGCATCTTTAATTTTTTTTCCTAAGATTGTCTCTTCTCCAAATAAAAATGTTTCATTATCAAGATATGAAATTTTTTTTATAATCGAATCTTTTATTGCAAAAAAGCATCCTGGCACCGCTTCAACTTTCAAATATTTGTTTGTCTTTAAGTCATTTGCATCAAAGTAATTGCTTTTTTTTAAAAAATATCTTCGAATCTTATAAACCAGTAATAAATTATTACAACACATATCTTTATAAGTAGGTTCACGCCAAGCAAAATTACTAGAAATTGTTGCATGATTTGATGCTGGATCATAATTATAAATTACTCCTGTAGCCATCGCATATCCACTATGAAGTGCTGTAATTATATTATAAATATCATTTTCTGTTACTAATATATCAGGATTAGATATTATAATATTGTCTACGTTAAATAACTGCTCTGCAAATTGAATTCCATAATTGTTACCACTAGCGTAACCATTATTATTATTCGTTGAAATAACATATATTTTATTGCTTCTCAGTAAAAGTAAATGTTCATATGAATCATCTGTAGAACAATTATCCACAATAATATACGCTGTAATTATTGCATAGTTTTGAACTTGTTTAACAAATGAACTAACAGTTTGCCAATCATTATAGTTTAAAATAACCATTATATTTATATCATTTTTATTCATGATGATTATTTTCCAATATTTTTTTTATATTATTTTCAACATTAATATAATAGTTATCCCATGTCATTTTTTTTGCCATATTACGTGCATTTCTACCCATTATTTCAATCATTTCTCGATTATTATTAAACCAAATTATTTTTTCTACGATAGATTCAATTGACCCAACAGGAATAATAAAGCCTTCTACACCATCTGATATATAATCTTTCATTCCAGTATTTTCAGACAGTATCAATGGTAATCCGCATGCCCCAGCTTCAAGTGCTGCAAGTCCAAAACTGTCTCCTAACGATGGGAAAATAAAAATATCTGATTCTTGCAATAACAATGGAATCTCCTTATGTAAAACCATTCCAGTAAAAGTTATGTTTTGTATATATGGTTTGATATCTTCAGATGATTTATCATAATTTCCAACTATTGTTAATTTTGCTATATTTGGGTTAATAATCTGAAACGCTTTAAGTAAATAACCAATTCCTTTTAACTGCTTTACTCCACCCACATAGATAACTTTTAATGGCTTTCCAGCATTAATAAGATATTTTTTTTCTTGAAACAACTTTAAATCCACCCCATATGGACAATACAATATTTGATTTTCACTTACCCCATAACTTCTCAATGATTCTGAGACAAAGTGTGATGGTACTAAAAAATAATTTGCATCTTCTATTTCAAGTTTTGCATTTTCTAAAGAAACATTTTCGTCAAAAATATCGCATCGTTCATTTTTTAATCTGCTAGAAAATTCCGGTAATCTTATCATGTCATCTTCATATATTTGCCGCAAAAATAGTTTGTTTGCCGCCGACACATCTAAAACCCTAATTATTTTCGGATTTTTTTGTTTCAACTGACGAAATAGTGTTGTGCTTTCACCATCATAACAAATAACTGCGTCAACATTATTACTTACGGCATATTTTGCCAATTTGGACCCAAATTTAACACTTACAAAATGATTATATTTATTAAGAATATGCTTATTATTATGAGTTAGCCTCATTAATAATAGATAACACAATCCTTCAATCTCACAAATCTGTTTTACTTTTTCATCGGGAATTAACTTACAATATCTTGTTTCAGCTTTTATTTTATCATTACTCTTAAGCAACTTTGTGCATAAATATGTCAAAGATCTGTACTTAAAATATACTGTTGTAACATATTGAAATAGATAATCAATCTTATACATAGCAATCGCAAGCTGATATGAATGTTGTTGATGAGGATGTGCTACTATTATTTTAGGCATAAAAACTCCTCAATCTTTGACATATATAATTCATAGTAATGTTTTACTAAATTTATATTATAGGAAAAATTATCATTTCTTATTATCATACTATTTGGTTGATTGCTATCTTGTAAATTATAAATGCGATTCGCATAAAATGATTCACCTTCTATTTGTTTTATAAAACCAGGGATTTTCCCAATTTTTGAGTCAGTATAATTTAGAATATAGTTATTTCCGTTCAATAATGTCTGCATCAATACAGCATGAAAGCGCATGCCTATACAAAATTTTGCATTTTTATAAAGAATCATTGTTTGTTCTAAAGATAATGGGTGATTTTCTACAATTGTATTCATATCTATTTCATGTGATATTTCATTAAGTATATCTCTATCATCATAGCCGACAGAAAAATAGTTCATTGCAATAAAACGTATTTCTTCATTTTCTGGCAATATACTTTTTAAAAAATGTAACACTTTATCATTAACATACTTTGAAGTTACTGCGTTGTTCATCGCATATATTGATGGAAAATATCTCAGATTAACTGCAACATATGGTTTTATTTTATCACCACCATCATATGTTTCTATAAATTTTGTAGTACTAAAAACTGCCGGATCTATTGCAACTATTATATCTGTGTTTGTATTTCCCACTATTTGTTTACATAATTTACAAGAATATTCATCTCTAAGAATGACTACATTAGCCATTTCAATAATATTTTTAGCTGATTTTATATATTTTTTTACTTTCAAAGGATTTATTCCACAGCCATACAACATTATTGGTAAATTGTGATGTTTTGCTACAATGAATATATACTCAACCATAAACATTGTCATCATATCATCAAATGGTCCACCACCCATTACTACATAATCACACAACTTTATTGCTTTATTAATTGATTTTGGGTTTCTTCCATCATAAACTTTTATATTTTTGATTACATCTTCGCAAATACCACTTATACGCGATATGAATCCTGCATCTTCATAAAGTGTATGTGATGTCAAAAAAGGATATATACTAACTATTGAAAATAAAGTGTCTTTCCTACATTTACTAAATTGCATAATAAGAGATGCAAGAATAGCTCTATCCCCAATTGTCTCTGTCCCATACCATCCAACAATCAAAACTTGTTTCATTTTAATCTCCTAAATAAGCACATAAACTGACAGTACATTTCATAATAAATCCATATACTAGGTTTGCCAATTTCAATTATAAATAATAAAAGTCCTTTTATTGTGGGCATTGTAATATAATGCCCACATGAGGAGCAAGATTCATATATTCGCAATGATTCTCGTTTTGCTTTATTACTTTTTACAATATTTCTAATTGGTGTATCGTATCCATTGCCAATTACTTTACTTTCTCTTGCGCAAAAATATACATCGCAATTTTCATCAATTGTAATATCCTCTTTTTTATACGAGCAAGCAGAAATTCTTTTAGTACCATTATTTACTAAATAATAATAGTTTTGAAAATATAACAATTTCTTTTTAAAACTTTTGCTACACTTAAATTCGCTGTAAAAAAACTCCGTTGCAATCATTTTGTCAAGTTGATTATTAAGAACTGAATAATCATTCACATTTTCTGTAAAAATTCTACGATTTGGCACTGCAATATGATAATTAACAGATAAGTTACTATACGATGAAAAATTTTTTATTTGAGATAGATAACCTACATTTCTTGTGGAAACTGTGGTACCTAATGAAAAACTATCACAAAACTCACTTTGATTCGACATAATTACATGAATAGTATCGTACACTTTATCATATGCGTTTTTTACCCCACGAACTTTATAATAGATTTCATCAACTCCATCAAATGAAACAGTCAAAAACAATTTAACATTATTCTTTTTGCAAATTTTTTTTGTTTCTTTTAAAGTGTCTACAATCAATTTTGTGTTAATTCCATTTGTAATTATATAAATATTTTTTAGCTTTGGTAATTTCATTAAGCAATTAATTATCTCATTGAATTGAGAATGCAAAAATGGCTCCCCGCCATTAACGCCGACATTTTTCACATTGCTAAGATATTTATCTTCAACTATTTTTTTTAGTTTAGAAACATCCATATCATTTTTGATTTTCTGTTTCCAAACATTACAAGTTGTACAACAAGAATTACACTTCCCGGTAATTGGAAGTTGTATAGTCCTTGGTTTTATCCGAATTCTCAATATTTCACTAATAAAATACAAATATATTTTTTCAATTTTCATTGTTACCTTCCTGTTTTATCAATTTTAATAATTGATTAATGTCGCCAACCCGGATGATTTTGCTACCAACATTTTGATCAATTGTTTCTATTGTTCCACCAGTATTGTAAGCATAAACTTTTGTACCGCAATATTGCGATTCTAAATTCACAGTAGGATAATTATCTTCATAAGTTGGGTTCACAAAAACATCTGCTGCAGAATATATTTCTGCTAATTGTTTTGTGTTATTTGTTCTACTAATACAAATAATATTTTGGGGCATTCTATTAATCTGTTTATTATTAAGACCAACTAAAACAATTTGATATTTATTGTCAAGCAATTTTGATAAAGTAACAAAATCTTTTAACCCTTTTCTATCATCCCACACACTAGCAACTCCAAGCACCATTATTTTCCCTTTCAATCCATTAATTTCTTTAAAGTTACTTACTGTTGGTTTAAAAATGTTTCTGTCTACGGTATTATATACCACTTCAATTGAATAATCTTTCAGAAAACTTTTTTTTACCAAACTTTCTAACCATTTGCTGGGAGTTACTAAGCTTAGATTCTTTACACCCGAAAAAGCAACATATTTTCTCCGTAAATTTTTTTTAACATCACTATGCATGTAACAGGCTGGATATTTTTTGAGCTGTGGGCATGATATGCAACCGTTATTACTATTCCATTGATTACAATTTATAGCAGTAAAATATGCACAATGTCCTGTAAATGCCCAGCAATCATGCAAAGTCCATTTCACCTGTAAATTCGGGTTCTTTTTTATCCAGGCAAAAAGTATTTCCACATTGATATAGTATCCATGAATATTATGCAACCATATTACATCTGGGTTATACAATTCTACCCACTTAATAAATTTTTTAGTTGCGCTTTTTGATCCAAACCCATGCTCATCAAACAATCTCGTCTTTATAACATGCATTTTAACATCAATATCATTACCAATTCTTACTGCGTATTTCTTATACTGTTCTGGAACCTCTCCTCTTCCATATGCAATTTTGCATTCATGGCCTTCTCTTTCCAATTTCTCTGCTAAATCTATACAAATTCGCCCAGTACTTCGAATCCCACAAACAGAATTGATAAACAAATATTTCACTTTACTTGCTCCTTATTTTTAACTCAGCTTGTATATATTCTGTTTTAAGAAGTTTATTTATAGTAGCTTCAACATCTAATCTCCGCGTGTTATGACTAGTATATGCTTCATTTGCTTGAGTTTTAATGTCTCCATTTACATAGAATTTATCATAATTTAAATCTCTGGAATCTGCAAAAATTCTATAATATGAACCTAAGTCCTCAGATCTTAGCATTTCTTCTCTTGTAACTAATGTCTCATATAGCTTTTCGCCATGACGAGTGCCAATCATTCTAGTCCCTGTATCACCAAATATTTGTTGAACAGCCTTTGCTAAATCACCAATAGTTGACGCATCTGCCTTTTGAACAAATAGGTCACCAGGTTTTGCATTTTGAAAAGCAAACATTACTAATTCAACTGCTTCGTCAAGATTCATCATAAATCTGGTCATATTTGGATCCGTGATTGTAATTTCATGACCATTTCTGATCTGCTCTCTAAACAGAGGAATAACAGATCCTCGCGAGCACATGACATTGCCGTATCTCGTACAGCATAGAGTGGTCCCATGTTCAGCTGCAGATTTAGCATTCGAATATATTATCCGCTCTGCCATCGCTTTAGAAATTCCCATAGAATTAATCGGATATGCTGCTTTATCTGTAGATAATAATACAACAGACTTTACATGATTCTTTTCGGCTGATTTCACCACATTATCTGTGCCTACAACATTTGTCTTAAAAGCTTCCATAGGAAAAAACTCGCAAGAAGGAACTTCTTTTAATGCTGCAGCATGAAAAATATAATCAACACCTTCTGTTGCAATTTCAAGGGATTCTTTATCTCTAACATTACCTATATAAAATTTTACCTTATTGAATTGATTAGGATAATTTGCTTGCAGTTCATGTCTCATATCATCTTGTTTTTTCTCATCTCGTGAAAAAATGCGAATTTCATTAATATCACTTTCCAAAAAATGATGCAAAACTGTATGTCCAAAGCTTCCCGTTCCACCGGTTATTAGTAACGTTTTATTTTCAAATACTGTCATACTATATACCTCTTTCTTAATTTGAATGCTGCGTTAATTCATTTTCTAAAACAGCAATAAAATGATTTCTTGTAAAATTTCTTTTATAATAATCCTTTGAATTAGTTCCTAATTGAATCTTGTTATTACAACTGATAAATAGTTTTACTGAATCTGCTAATCCATACGCATCTTCTGCGTTGGCGCAGTAACCGCATCTTGCCGCATTGATTGTATTTTGTATTTCTCCGGTAGCTGCTCCAATAATAGGTTTACCTGCAGCCATATATGTTTGTACTTTTCTCGGAAGAGTTCGCGAGATTAATGGATCTGCTGTTAAAGTAACTAACATTGCATCAGCCATTGAATAAAATTTTGGCATTTCTTCTATTGGTTTTCTTCCATGGAATATTACATTCGACAATCCGAGTTCCTCTACCATGTGCTTACAATTTTCAAGGTCAGAACCATCTCCAACAATATGCCACCTTAAACAACTTTCATTTCTTAAAATATTTGCAGCTTGAATTATTGTCGAGATGCTTTGAGCTGCACCGACATTTCCTGCAAATACTAAGTCAATCTTCTCTTTTTTTTGATCATTCACGGTAAGATTCTCAAACATTTCATCCGCATATTGTGGTAAATATGAGATTCTATTGCCGTCTACCTGATGTTGTTGTATTAAGTAGTCCCGAAACATCTGCGATGTAATTAATATCCGATCAGCTTTTCGATATATTTTGCCGGAAACTTTGCCAAAATATTTATATATAAATGATTCCTCTGATAGTCCACCTGCAGCTAAACTTGCCGGCCAAAGATCCATACAATACATGACCACTTTTTTTGAATGTTTTTTTGCATAAACAAAAGCAGCTGAACACATCATGATTGGAGATGACTGGTTCGTAAACACAACATCATATTCCTTCTTTAATCTCTTTGCATAAATTGAAGAAGAAAATGCAAAACTGTAATAATTAAGCATCCGAAAAAATGTATTGTGCTTTCGTGGAATTGTAAATGTTCTTATAATTGAAACACCACCATGCATTTCATTTCGATTTCTATGATGCTTATATCCAGGGTATATATCTCCCATCGGATAATTCGGAACATCAGTAATTATGTCTACTTCATGTCCACGATTTACTAACTCTTTACAAATATCTTCTAGTGGATATGGTTCAGGCCAATAGTGTTGACATACAACTAAAATCTTCATGACTATGCCCGGTTATCCTTCTACCTTGTTTTCAGCATCATTTACTTGCTGATTAATTTCTTCGGATTTTTCTTCATCAAATCCTTCTGTACTCTCAGGAGTAAAAACTGTTTTTATAGTCAAAAAAACCATTTTGGCATCCATGATAAAACTCTGTTGTTCAATATAAAGTAAATCTAGTAACAACTTATCTTTTGCGCTTGTATTATATTTACCATAAATCTGTGCATAACCTGTCAAACCTGCAGGTACTCTTAACCGATAACTGAACTCCGGAATTTCTTTCGTATAGAGTTCGACATGTTCAACTCGTTCTGGCCTTGGCCCCACTAGACTCAAATCACCTTTGAAAATATTAAAAAGCTGCGGAAGTTCATCAATTCTTGTCTTTCGAATAAATCTTCCAACTTTTGTTATTCTTGGATCTCCTTCAACTGCAGGTCTCGGTTTTCCGTCTTTCTCTGCATCCATGCACATACTTCTGAACTTCAGAATGTTAAAGACTTTACCGCCACCTCCAACTCTCTTTTGTTTAAAGAGAATTGTCCCATGATCTTCCACCTTGATAGCAACAGCTGTTACCCACATGATTGGTGAGAATAGTATTAAAAGAAAGGTTGCAAATACTATATCCCATACTCGTTTACTAAAATATGTCTTGATAGCACTTGATGACCGATTGGAAGCCATGATTGGTGTATCAATGAAATGTTTTACTTGATAGCCACATGCAAAAACATCTTCTAATGTTGGGGTAACATACATACGTTTATTTTGATGGATACAGTAACCAATCACTTTGTTTCTTTTATCTGGAGAGATGTTGTAGATAAAAACTATTGGGTATTTATCAATTTTCTGCATGCATGCATTGAAATCTTCAACTGGATATCTTTCTGTTATATCAAAAAGGTGTCCATATTTGCTTTCTAATTTCTCCGCGAACTTCTTACCGTGTTCATGTTCAACATCAGATATATTCGAATCATATAACAATAAACATTTCTGCGGATCGACATGCTTTAAAAAGTATTGTTTTGAATATGTTGCCCAGACCAACCCCACGAAAATCTGTAAAACATCAGTTAATGCTCCAGGCCAAATATTAATATATTTTCTTGCAACTAAGCATCCTGCAATATATAGTACAAGATTTGAAAAGCTGAATGCTAAAAATTGTGAGAAAGCAATTTCCCCAATTGAATTTGAAGCAATTTTAAATGAACTGTAGACTTTGCCAAATTTCAAGTAAAGAATCAACCAGATTAAAACGCTAAAAACATATCCTTCTTCTTGATGCGTTCTAAAAACAATGTGATTATAACTGATGATCCAAACACCAGCAAATAACGCAGTAACTAAGATAGTGATGATCAGACACGCTGCATTCGTGATATTCCTATTCTCATGTTCCATACAGTAACTCCCCCAACCCCTTTGAGCACTGTCGAAAACCCTATGGGCAATAGAACAGTGCTCTTTTTTCTATTGTCCTTTTCTCACTTACCCCCACTTCTTGTCTGTCAACTCTTGACAGATGCGATTTTCGCGGGCTCGCTTCGCTCGCTTTTCTAAAAGTAGGAGGTGAGTGTTGATGCTTGCTTATTAATCTACTATTTACGACTATCGTGATTTCCTTGATTCTCAGAAATGCTTTCTTGATCCTGCTCAATTGAAACGTCTTTCTTCTAAAAAGTTCAAGACTGCCTTTCACAAGTTATGGAAGCTGGATGTCGGCCTAGCTCACGACTTGATCTTCTCTCTGTATTCTCTGTTCGGCCGGCCCGCCATTGATCCCGCTGTCCTCATCCGTTCCTTCGTACTCATGCAGCACCTTGGCTATCTATCGATTGACTGCTGGTGCGCTGATCTGGCCGCCGACTCTCTGCTGCAGTATCTCATCGGCTCCTTCGATCCACCCTCTTCTGCTTCCCATTACGACTTCATCGTCCGCCTTACTAACTTGGATCCTCATCTCTCTGAGCTCCACAATAAGGACTTCTTCAAGAAGGCTCCCAAGGAGAAACCTAAGAAAGGTGAGAAGCTATGCAACTATTCCGGTCAGGATACCTACTATCTGCTCGACAGATATAAAGATGGTGCTGGCTGCGACCATGACCGCATGTTGTACACTCTGCAGGCATTGTTCAATGCCATTGCGGTCATCCCTTCCCTCGATACAGGCTTTATTGACAGTAAAGACTGTATCTTATCTGGTGACGGTTCATCTCTGCACGCCCATGCATCTCAGAATGGCCACAAGGTTAAGGAAGGCTCTGATCTTGACGACATCTATCGCTGCTCAGCACCTGACACAGATATCGGATGGGACAGTGATCTGGGATCGTTCTACCTTGGCTACACGTATTACAATATCGCCTATCATAATCCTTTGAGAAATATCGACCTGCCTGTCTTCATCTCTCTTGAGAAAGCCTCTAGACATGATGCCCTTACCTGTCTCTCTGCTTCTGCCCAGTTCTTCGATATGTGCCCTGAGCTCCATCCAAAATATATGTGCCTGGATTCCGCAAGTGACAGCCTGCCCATTTACCAATTCTTCCGTCAACACAATGTTATCCCTGTCATCGATCATAATCAAAGGGGACATTCAACAGCTACGGCTGCAGGCCAGGAATACATTGACAAGGATGGCATCCCTGTCTGTGCCTGCGGCGAGAAGATGGTGCCTTTTGGATATGACGTCCAGCGGTGCCGCAAGAAATACAGATGCCCGCTCGTCATGGGAAAGATCGATGCCTGTGGTCATGTCGATGAATGCAGCTCCTCTGCCTATGGCCGGGTGAGATACATCAACGATGGTGATGACATCCGTGCAGGCGGCCCGCTCTCCTACCGTTCTGACAGCTGGAAGGAGATCTATAAGAACAGGACCTCCACTGAAAGGATCAATGACCGTACACTGAATGATTGTCATCTTCATCAGATGTACATCCGTGATGGTGCCAAGCATGCATTCTTTGCCATCTTCGCTGGCATCAATATGCATCTGGATGCCTGGGCAAAGAATATCGCCTGATTTTTTTGCTTGAACAAGATCAATTTTGAAAGAGCGATTACAAAGATGTTTTTAATGCGCCTTGCTCGCATTTTTTATATCTCCGGCATTTATTGCCATTTGATACCTAATGACTTTTCGACTCTACTCGTTATTCAATAGCTTACTCAGATAATATTCTTATTAAATAAAGAACTCATTTCCCTTAAAAAATGAGTTCTTTATTTATAAGATATATTAATTAGTTTTTAGATATTTCTTGGCTCTTCATCAACACTTGTGGGTGACAGAAATGATGAATGAGCAGTAAATATCTATATCTGCACTTGATTTATACCTATTAAAAATGGGCATGGGATTTTATACTTATTTTTGCGAAGAAATAAGGAGTAAAACCATGCCCAACAAAACTT
>Ga0268360_1001477_pt1 | contig 23993 bp, 15 predicted proteins | sample BioMet11_FD_192465 | JGI IMG/M metagenome (GOLD analysis project Ga0268360, IMG submission 192465) | Sewage microbial communities from Oakland, California, United States - Biofuel 11 (Illumina Assembly) | ecosystem: Engineered > Wastewater > Sewage > Unclassified | place: USA: California... | reverse complement strand
CATCCAAAGCTACAGGAATAGACGTCTTCATTTGAGGTGCATCGGCATCCAGAGATTGAGCAGCGTTTACTGGCATAGCACCACTCCAATATACTGTTTCCATTCTGCTAAAAATCGATTCATTAGTCAATGCGCTCATAGGACTTTGATTTAAGAGCTCAGTTCTTGCCTCAGAAGTAATTTCTTTAGTAAAGGTTCTGGAAACAGCTTCACTCTGATACAGCGTAGAGTTCAACACGGCTGTGGTAGCAGAGTTTGGATCGGCTGCGACAGACTGCACGGTCATTTGATTCAGTGCAGAGCCTACAGACTGCTCTGACTGTGTCGAGTTGGATAATTGGCCCAAGCTCTTTTTTTCGTTAGCAGTAAAGTAACCATTATTGCCATCCACCCTCGCAGACAAACTAACATAGGGAGATAAATCTGTAGTAGTCACGTTGCCGGTGATTCCACCCTGAGAAGTCAAATAGTTATAAGTATTATTAACCAACGGATTGGTTCCACCGTTAACCACGGTCAAAGCTGTTCCGGTAAGTGTGCTGCTGCCGCCGACTACTAGCTTACCGCAATTGGTACCATTGGTTGCAATAATTAACTTGCCGTTAGAAGTAAAGCTACCCTTAATCGTCAGTGTTCCCACCTGGGGATCAGTGGTAGTAGTGCTACTGCCGGAGGCCGCGTAAAACAAATTGCGGGCCTGAGCCGTCAGGCCGGGCTGCAGTGTACCACCATTAGTCAAATTACCGTCAATGGTACCGTAGCCGGTAAAGGTAGCGCCACTAGCTACTGTTACGGGACTTGTCATACTACCGGTTAAAGCAAAGGAGCCTTCCTGCACATTAGTTGCTCCGGTATAAGTATTGGCACCACTTAGTGCCAGCAGGCCGGTACCGGTCTTAATTACCGAGCCTTCGCCGCTGATTTCACCACCGTACACAGAATCTGTCAGATCTTTAGTCAGCTCTACCGTCATGTTAGACAAGGTATAACGATAAGTATTGGGATAGTCAGGCAAAGCAGGATGTAGCAAATCTGTAGTATACAGCTCATCCTTCTTGCCCAAATAAATCCCGCTGCCACCGACTCCGTTATCATTTAAGGACACCACGGTAAAATCGGCGCCGTTAGCTTCTTTGGAATATTTATTCAGGGCAAACAAAGGGATACCTGTATTTTTATTACTATAATTAGCACTTGTTACACCCAAATCTATTTGTTGCACATCTACCCAGGCACCGGTTTTCGTATCATACACAAAAGAAGTACCCGGTGTCAGCGGTTTATTATCTTCCTGCTCAATAGGAATTACATAAGTAGTGCCGTCCTGTCCTTTTAAAGTAACCGTAACAATATAGCTCTGTCCATTCGGCAGGTAAACATATTTATCAAAGTCTATGGTACGATAGCCTTTATATATAGCGGTGCCATCCTGGCCAAAAGTACCGGTCTTAGTGTAAATAGTCTGAGTGTTGGCCGGCGTATCACCTTTCAGGCTCACATCCACTGTATAGGTCATGCTATCTGCCGGCACAAAAATACCTACCGCTTTCAACATTTGGCTGGCGCTGCTGGTTAACTTACTGGCAGTCTTATAGCTTCCCACCTGGGTTATTGGCCAAGGCAAGGTATCGCCGGCACCATCATTATTGGCACCTATGTTGAAGCTGCCCGGTGCCACTGAATTTACAGCAGTATAACGTCCCCAATCTGTCTCCGCATTATAAAAAGTAGCATAGGAAGTAGTAACATCGTCATAGGATAGATAGAAATAGCCATCGGTCCCTGCCCCGGTGCCCCAGCTATTGCGCATTAGCCAGGCACCCTTATGACTAACCCCGTCAGAAGTTGCCATGACATAATCATCATCCCAGCCTACTAAGGTAACTGCATGATCCATACTATGATCAACAGTATTACAAATATTCGGATTGTTGGCATCTACATCCGCAGAATAAAAGTTCACCCTTATAACACCATACTTTTGCAGCATGGTCTTATAATAATCTTTTTTATTATTAACACTGTCAGTGACAAACAGTTCCTTTCCTTTACCGTCCTTCACTGCTTCCAGGCCAAAATAATCATGCAAGGCCACGCCATTGCCTGACAAAGCAGTCACGCCTGCCATGCCTTCATCAGTCGCCGGCACAATAAAGTCATACCCTGCCTGACTATTATAGGCAACACCATAACGAACCAGTGTGCTAACAGGCTGGTAAATAAAATCTCCTACATCATAAACTTCTTTAGTCTTGCTTGGGTCTGTTGTTTCATAGTAGAACCCATCACCAGTGCCATCTAAGGGTTTGGCAAAGGTGAGCCAGGATAAATAGCGTTCACTAAGACGAGGAATCGGTCCTAAGCCAACAGCCTGCCGTTGTAAATTAATACTACTTTCCAAGCTGGCATTGGTAGCAAAGCTCCAGCAGTCTTGATAGTGGCCCTGGTCTCTTGCTTCCCCTACCACAGCTTCTGTTACTGCCGATGTCCTATCTGTCGGCGTGCTCAGCCGCCAATCAAAATAGGAAGGCAGATTAGCTGCATAAGCAGGTAGAGCTACAGTAAGTAAGCCTAAACAAATAAATGCTGGTAGGAATTTTTTCTTATGTTTCATAGCGATACCCTCCCCCGTTTAAACCATCTTATGTAATATACATTATATCATTTTTAGCATTTTTTAGCTTAAAATTCGTCCTAATTGCAACAAAAAACTAAAAGTAGGACACAGAGACAGTACTTTTGTTCCAAAGTGTGTCAGGGGGGAAGACGGTTCTTTTATTAGTTATATCATAAAAGTAAAGCCAACTGGCTCCAAACTAAAAGAGCGACAAGATTTGCTCAGATACGAGGAGCAGTGTGGCTTGCGGGAAAGGATAGGACACCCCGGTCCATCTCGCCCGGCAAACGCAAACTGCGACAAAGTAGATGAGTAAATATCGTCGCTTTTCTTTAGAAGCTATATTTAGCTATTACGCTAACAATCTCCTTATGGCTATGTCCGCTGGCCTCGCCGCGGAATTCAGCCTGTCCCATCCATTGGCCTCCTAAGGAGCCACGTGTGTTGAGGCTGTAGGTAATGTAGTTGCGGTCATTGTCGCCACGAATGCTAAAGCTGTTGGTATCGCCCACAAAGGTGCCGTTCAGTTCAGGATTCAGTCCGGACAAAATTCTCTTGTAGCCGATGCTGCCGCCCCAGCTGCTTTGCTTGGTCAGGTTGCGGTTTAGCTCTACACCTACTTCGCCCCGCCAGGAATTATTAGTAGCGCTGTTTAAGCTTTGCTTAAAGACACTGCTACCTGTTTCAGCATAAGCATCTTGCTTGCTATGTGTGTAGGAGAGCTTGCCATAAGGCTTCACTTGCCAGGTTTTATTTTGAGTAGAAGGAAGGAAGTATCTGGCTTTTACTTCGCCATCCCACACCTTGGCCTTGTACTCACTATTGGTCTTGGTCCCTTCCCAAGTTACAAAACGATCCAAGTCGTAACGGTTGCGTCCATAGGTCGCCAAAGCCTGGTATTCCCAGTCCCCATTTTTATGGTCGCCGTATACGCCCACACGCCAGTCATAGCTGTCGCCGTTGACGTTGTCGGTACTATAATTGGTCACGCCATAACTAATGAGGCCGCCTAGGCGAGTATTGAGATTCAGTGCATGGTCATAACCAATGGCCCCACCGAAGCTCTTGTTTTCCAGGTCATCTGAATATGTGTAGTTCTCATAACCACGAAACAGTTTAAGCCAAACGTTGTTAGTAGCATCCAAAGCTAAAGGCACAGAGGTCTTTACCTGAGGTGCTTCACCATCCAGAGAAGCCACCTGAGTTGTTACTCCCAGATTACCACTAAAGTCTACCGTATCCAGTCTGCTATACACAGTTTCGTTGGTCAAAGAACTCATGGGGCTCTGGTTCAAAAGCTGAGCACGGGCCTCGGAAGTTATCTGTTTGGTAAACAACCGGGAAGTATTCTCATTTTGGAACAATACATTATTAAGTTTATTAGTGGTGGCAGAATTGGCAGCAGGATCATTGGTCAAAGCATTCAGTACCCTGCTATTTAAAGCATTGCCCACCGAATTCTCAGAAGAAGTCATACCGGGCAAGCTGCCTAAAGAAGTGGCATTTTTATCTGTACTAAAATAGCCTTTAGTACCAGCCACGGTAGTTTGTAAAGTAACATAGGGTGAAGCATTCCCGGATGTTACGTTGCCCACTATACCACCCTGGGATATTAAATAATTATATTGGTGGTGCAAAATAGGTGGAGCATTGTTATCCAAGTCCAGTTTTGTACCTGTTATGGTGCTGGTACCCTTTACATTCAGCTTGCTATTGTTTGCACCATTTACGGCAATAGTAAATTTACCGGTAGAATTTAAATCACCTTTAACAGTCAAGGTGCCCACTGCAGTGCTATTGGCCGTTCCTGTGGCGGTAGCATTGGTTCCTGCGCCCTGTGTCCCGGCCAAGGTTGTACTAAACAGATTCTGCGTATCCGCAGTCAGGCCAGGTACCAGATTGCCCTTATTGTCTAAGTTGCCATTAATTGTTCCTGTACCGGTAAAGGTGCCACCGGCCAAGGTATATGCATCACCGGCCACACTGCCGGTAAGTGCAATAGCGCCGCCATCTACAACTGTACTACCCTTATAGGTATTAGCACCTGTCAAAGCTAAGGTACCATTGCCCTGTTTTAACAGACCAACGGATAATCCTTTCAAGCCACTTGCTTCCACATTGTTGTTAAAGTAATCAATATAGGACTGGGTAAGAGCCGCTGTCTCGGCTGTAACAGTGCCTGCATTACCATTAATCCAGTTATAATAATAATACTGATAGCGATCCTTTAAATCGCTTTCCGTACTGTCCGGTGCAATCAGGCCAGCTTTTATTTCCCTAATATCATTGCTCCAAATACTGTTATAACCCTGGGTATCAATAGGATAAAGTGCTTGAGCAGTTTTCGTCCCTTGTACTGTATAAGCAGAGCTGATATCTTCTGAAGTCAAGCGTCTGGCATTCAGAGCTCCTAGTCCCTGCACCGCCTTCCCGGCATCCACCAGACCCTGGCCCCAAAATTCCTGCAGCCCGGCATAATATAAGGCTGTGAGTTTACGATCTACACATTTATCCCAAATTTCTTTTGAATAATAACCATTATCAGCATAATAACTCTGGTAATAATTTTTGGCCAGTTGCTTAAGCTCCTCTTCCGTTTTGCCACTGGGCGCTCCGGTAAAAATTATAATCATACTTTCAAGTTTATAGCCTTGCTCTTTTTTACCCAAAAATACTTGGTATTCAGGCAAAGCGACCTGGGTATTAGCTGTAGAAAGTAGCACATCGCCAATTTGTTTGCCACTCAGATAAGGATAAGCCTGTTGTACCAAAGCCGCTACACCAGTAACGTACGGTGTAGCCATGGATGTACCATTCATAGGAATATCCAGCTTCCCAAAATTCACGCTAGCTGGATCGTAATAATCAGCATTAGCCGAGTAAATTTCTTGTCCTGATGCTGCCACAAAAGAATCCTCACTAAATTTTGCTAAATCAGAAAAATAGGTGACAAGGTGGTCGCCTTTAATAGAGCCGTCACTATTGGCTGTCAGGTTAAAATTATCTGCAGCTGACACTCCAATGTAGTTATAAGCCAAGATGGGATTTTGCCACTGAAAAGCTAATTTCGTATAGGCCTGGGTAGTATGGCCGGAATTACCGGCAGAAAAAATCAAAAGTTTATCGTTACTGGTAGCAGTTTGGATATTATTAAGGTAAGGATACTCATTGACCACTGCCTCCGTAGTCATATAGGTAAAGTCAACAACATTTCCCCCATCTGTTTTTGTTCCCAAATCAGTGTCCAGGGAATTTTGAGGCCAGCCCCAGGAGCAATTAATGACCTTGTTTCTCGAATCAGCCAGAAAATTCTTAAATAAATCCGGCCTAAACAAGGCACCATTAGCATGATAATCAAACCATTCACCTAAAACATCAGCATCAAAAGCAACGCCATGCATGCCTATATTATCCTTGCTGCCTACTACTATGCCGGCTACATGAGTACCATGCTCAGCACCTATATAGCTGTACTTTATATACCCAGGATTATTCCAGGGATAATTTTCAGGATCATAGCTACCAGTCTTCGTTTCCAGCTCCGGCACAAAAACATTCACCGGTAAATCGGACACTCCTGCCAAAACACCCTTGCCTGTGTAGCCTAAGGCGTAGGCATCTGCCGCATGCAATATATCCAAGCCCTTAGAGGCATAGTACTCCGTAGTTTTGTAATCCGCTGCCGTTTGTGCAAATGCATAACAAGGTACCGTTAATAAGCTTAAACAAATAATTGCAGGCAAAAACCTAGCATTCCCTTTCATACTACTTTATCCTCCCCTCAACACAACTATATGTACACATTATAGCATAAAGAAACGTGCCAGAGGAGACGGTCCTTTTGGCACGAAAAGAAACGCACCATGGGGGACCAATCCCCTGGTGCGTTTTTCTTATTTTAGCGGCAACACTGCCAATACTGCCTGCTTGCAAAGATCAATTGCCTTATCACAGGTAGCTTCATCAATTACCAGCGGCGGATTAAAATAAATAACATCTCCAATAGGCCGCAGTACCAAACCCAAATCCATAGCCTTCCGAAAAATTTCCCAGCCGATACGGCGATTGGGGTCAAAGGCCTGCTTAGTTTTTTTATCTTCCACCAACTCCAGGGCGTTGATCAAACCAATATGACGAATTTCTCCAACATTGGGATGGTTGCCTAAGGCTTCCTCCAAATGAGCATGAAGATATCGTGCTGTCTTGGCCGCCTTCTCTAAAATGTTGTCCTGCTCCAAGCAGTCCAGCACCGCCAACGCTGCCGCACACCCTAGGGGATTACCGGCATAGGTGTGACTGTGCACGAAGGCCCTATGACTATTATAATCGGCATAAAAGGCATCGTAAATTTTTTGCGTGGTAATAGTGATGGACATGGGCAAATAACCACCGGTCAAGCCTTTGGATGTACACAGGATATCCGGGCTCACGTCGGCGTGCTCTATGGCAAACAATTTACCGGTGCGTCCAAAACCGGCAGCAATCTCATCATCAATAAGTAGCACGCCATACTCGTCGCACAACTGGCGCAATTTCTTTAAATACAACGGCGGATAGATACGCATACCGGCAGCCCCTTGCAAAATTGGCTCCACTATCACGGCTGCGGTTTCCTTTCCATATTTCTTAAAGGCCTCTTCCGCACTGACAAAACATTCGCAGGCACAATGTTCCCTATCCTTATGATAAGGACAGCGATAACAATCCAAGCCATCAAAATGCACATTATTCATCATCATGGGCTTATAAATCTTAGCGTAAAGATCCATGCTGCCTACGGACAAGGCACCGATGGTCTCACCATGATAAGACTCCGCCAAACACATGAAACGTTGCCGTTCCGGATGACCTGTCTGAAAATGATATTGGAAGGCCAGCTTTAGCGCACACTCCACTGCTGAAGACCCGTTATCACAAAAATTAAATTTACAAAGTCCCTTGGGAAGCAGCGGCAGCAATTTCTCGCACAACCGGATAGCCGGTTTATGACTAAAATTGGCAAATATGACATGCTCCAGCTCGGACACCTGCGCTATGATAGCAGCATTAATTTTAGGATTGCCATGGCCCAACAAATTGCACCACCAGCTGCTGATGATGTCCAGATACGCTTTACCCTTGGTATCATACAAATATAAACCTTTGGCGCGATTAATTACTACGGGAGGAAAAACTTCGGCATCCTTCATCTGTTGAGCGGGGTGCCAGATATACTTGGCATCTTCCGCCTGCCAATCTTGTTGTGCCATCTATTTTACCTCCTTGTAAAGTCCTGCCAAAATCTGGGGATCTATTTCTAAACTCTCAGCATCATCTTTAACCAAGGCTACCACTTGTTTTTTAGTGATGGCTTCAATCATCTTAATATTATCCTCTTCCATGACACCGCCTTGATAATGATTCAAGATGATACCACGCACTTCCATCCCGTGCTGTTCCAGATAATATACAGTCAACACTACGTCATTAATGGTGCCCAGCCCTGCCAACCCCACCACCAGTACCGGCAGCTTGAGCCAATGTACCACATCCTCTAAAAAGTAATGAGCCTTCTCATCATAACGAATAGGACAGATGATACCGCCACTACCTTCCACGGTAACATAGGGATACCGGGCAATAACATTGGCAAAATCCTGTTCTATCTTGCTCCGCTCCACCGGATTACCCTCCAGCTGCGCCGCCAAGTGCGGCGAAACCGCCGTCTTATATAAATAAGACAGTAGAAGTTTTTCATCCTCCTGAATATCTCCCACCTTATTCACATAACCGGCATCACTGGCAGCCACGCTCGCTGCCCCACTAATAGCAGCTTTGTAATAACCGGTATTAAAACCGGCAGCACGCATCTTTTTAACTAGCAATGCTGTTACGTATGTTTTACCGACATCAGTACCTGTTCCTGTAATAAACAAACCCTTCGCCATAATAAACCTCCTAGTCTATCCGCCCCATAATGGGGATAAGGCGCTTACCAATAAAAGCAGCCAAAATACACAGGCAAATATCCCCCGGTACTGCCAGCACAAAGCAGTACAGGAATAAGGGCCACAAGCCTAGAGCATGACCCAGATAAAAGTTATTGATAATATAAACATAAATCATACCCAGCGTATACACGACAGCTAGCCCGGCAAAATTCGCCACTAGCAACCGTTTTAAAGAAGGTGCCGGCACACTTCTGGCGATAAATCCGGTCAGCCAGGCTCCCAGCGCGAAACCAATCAGGTACCCAAACGTAGGTTGCAGCACATAACCGGGCCCGCCACCCTCCGTAAAGATAGGAATACCCATCAGTCCCAGCACCAAATACACAGCCACCACCACCAAACCACGGCGTGCCCCCAACAGCAAACCAGCTAAGGTTGTAAACAAAAGCTGCAAGGTAAACGGACATACCGGTACCGGCACCTTGATGAAAGCACCCACTGCAATCAAGGCTGTAAACAACCCACAAAATACCAATTCCCTGGTTTTATTGCGTTCTGCCACCACAGAATTTCCTAAATTAGTCAACTTCATTTCCTCCTCATGTTTACTTGAATGTATTTCTTATTGTAACAGCATTTTATTTTACGTCAACCGTTACTAGTTATTTGGTTAACCTAATTGGTTCACCGCTCTACTTCTCTTAAGAGAAACGAGGAGATTGATCTTTTATCCTATCAAAACTATTAATTCAAACAAAAAAATGCCAGGGGGTCCGTCCCTCTGGCATTTTTACTATTATTTTTCTTTTTCTTCTGCTAAAGCAGCCTTGCGGTCAGCCACAATCTGCTCAGCCAAACGTTGCGGCACATCCTCATAATGGTCAAACTTCATCTCGAAGGTGCCCAAGCCCTGTGTCAAGGCTCTCAGATTAACTGCGTAATCCAGAATTTCTGCATAAGGCACTTGTGCCTTTACGCAGCTCAGTCCACTTTCAGTGCCTTGCATGCCCAAAATGCGTCCCCGTTTGGTATTTAAATCGGAGATAACATCACCGGTCATACTGTCAGCACAATATACATCCAAATTGTAGTAAGGTTCCATCAGAACTGGTTTAGCTTGCTCACAACCCTTTTGGAAGGCTTGGTGAGATGCAATCTTAAAGGCCATTTCAGAGGAGTCTACAGCGTGATAAGAACCATCAATCAGGGTAACGCGGATATCCACTACAGGATAGCCTGCCAGTACGCCATGCTCAATAGCCTCTCTCATACCTTTTTCTACCGCAGGAATATATTGACGTGGTACGGAACCGCCGAAAATCTTATCCACAAATTCGAAACCGCTTCCGGGTGGCAGTGGCTCAATTTTTACCACTACATCACCATATTGGCCATGTCCGCCGCTCTGTTTCTTATGCTTGCCTTCCACCTCAGCGGTACCGCGAATGGTTTCCTTGTATTCGACAATAGGAGCCTTCAAATCTGCTTCTACGCCGAATTTTCTCTTCATTCTCTCCATGATGATTTCCAGATGCTGGTCGCCCATACCACTAATCAAGGTTTCCTTGGTTACTGTATTTCTGGACACAATGAAAGTCGGATCTTCATCCGTCAGACGATTAAGGGCATTGGCAATCTTGTCCTCGTCGCCTTTCTTTCTCGCATAAATTGCTCTGGTGTACATGGGCAATGGGAAAGCAATGGGAGCAAAGGCTACAGGAGAATTCTTATCGCTTAAGGTATCACCTGTGGCTGTTACTTGCAGCTTTGCCACAACACCAATATCTCCTGCGCAAATCTGCGTCATAGGAATCTGGGTTTTGCCTCTCATGGTAAATACGTTACCAATCTTTTCATCCTCTTCACGACTGGCATTATAAACCACGCTGTCGGCCTTAATAATTCCGGAGAAGACGCGGATAAAGCTTAGTCTGCCAACGAAAGGATCGGAAGTAGTCTTAAATACCAAAGCCGCCATAGGAGCATTGGAGTCTCTAAGCTCTTCTTCACCGGTTTTTAGATCCTTTACCACGTAGTCATTTAAGACAGCCGGGAAAGTATAATCAATAATGGCATTCATGCATCTGCCCAAGCCAATGTTCTTCGTAGCACTGCCGCACAGTACCGGGAAGATAATAGCCTGGCGGATACCTTTAACCAAGCAATCCATGATTTCCTTGTCAGGAATCGTTTCGCCGTTCAAATATCTCTCCATGACGGCATCATCAGCCTCTACTGCTGCCTCTACCATCTTATCATGTGCATCCTGAGCCCACTCTTTGAACTCAGCAGGAATTTCAATTTCATCCGCGCCGTTACCATTACCTCTATAGGCCTTCATGTTAAAGACATCAATAACTCCGGCCAACTGTTCTGCCTGTCCCAATGGCAATTCCAGAGGCAAAACCTTCTTGCCGATTTTTTCTCTCAAATGATTTAAAATGCTATCATAATCAGCATTTTCACGATCCATCTTGTTGATGAAAATGATACGCGGCAGACCTGCTTCTTCAGCCAGCTTCCAGCATTGTTCCGTTCCTACTTGCACACCGCTGGTAGCACTGATTACAATCAAAGCACTGTCTACAGCACGAAATGCTCCCTTAACTTCTGCCACGAAATCAGCAAAGCCGGGAGTGTCTATAAAGTTGATCTTTACATCGCGCCACTCTACAGGAGCCAAGGTGGCATTAACAGATACGCAGCGTTTAATTTCTTCCGGTTCATAGTCCGTGGTGGTAGCTCCATCTTCAACTGTACCCATTCTTGTTAAAGCTTTGCTGCGATAAAGCAAACCCTCAGTCAAGGACGTTGTTCCTGCTCCACCGTGACCTACAATGGCCACATTTCTAATTTTATCACCAGTATAATCTTTCACGATATTTCCTCCTTTTCCGCTCAACATCTTTCCTTTGTATAATTCTATTAAACCCGCTTCTTTCCTTTTTTTCCAGTCTTTCTGATAAAAAAGAAAAAAACCGGAGCCAATATGTAATGTTAGATACACATTTTCCCCAGTTTTTACTAGTTTTTTTATTCTTTTTGCTTTTTATACCGCCTGTAAAACATGTAACCATAGACTGCAATAACCACCGTCACCATCATACCCAACCTATGAAGGTTAGTTCGATAGTTCACAATATCATGTCCCATGATTACTTCCAGCGCCGTAGAAGGGAATTTACCAACAAAGCTGGCAATAACATAATCCTTCAGGCTCATCTTACTGATAGCACCCAGCGCATTTAAAACTCCCGAGGGAAAGTACGGCAAAGTCCTGGCTAGGGTCATAGCCACCAACCCACCGCTACTGCTCATTTCGTCCAATCGCTTTAAATTATTACTCTTTTCAATCAACTGCTCAGCTGTATCCCTCAAGAAATAACGCATAACAAGGAAACTAAGGATAACACCCACAGACTCAGCCACCCAGGAAATGGCAATACCCAAAGGCAAGCCAAAAATAAGGCCGTTGGCTGTGGACAAAAAGATGGACGGCAAAAAGCCTACCGCATTAATAAACACATCCAGTAAAAAGCTTACCACTACGGCCCAAGGGCCATAAGAATTTAAAAAACGAGCGGTGCCTTTAATATCTCCTCTGGTAGACAGAATAAACACCTTGTGAAAAAATTGCGGTGCAAAGTGTTGTATACCAAAAATTATAAGAATAAGACAACCAAACGCAATTAATTTAAACGTACCTTCATCCAACTTATCCTTAGGAGGAAGCTGTTGGTCCGCGTTTTGTTGCGCAGCCTCGCTATGTTGTTGATTTTCAATTTTGTTTTTTTCGTCCATAGTTCACTCTCAAGCATAAAAGATTCTGGCAAATCTATCATCGAATTGGTTCTGAAGAGCCTCTTCCACTTCTTTAAAAGAACCTTCTTGTTGGAAAACCGTCTTTGCCAGTTGTCGTGCCTCTATCAAAGTATCTGTATCTCGTAGTATATCAGCAATGTACAAATCAGGCAACCCATGCTGCCTGAGCCCAAACAGCTGACCGGCACCTCTAAGCACCAAATCCTTCTCGGCCAGCTCGAAGCCATCGTGACAGGTGCGCATGATTTGAAGTCTCTCCACTGTCTCATCACTGGTATTGGGGCTAAGCAGAACACAATAAGACTGACTGGAACTACGACCTACCCTGCCCCGCAGCTGATGCATCTGGGCCAAGCCAAATCTATCTGCGCCCTCAATAACCATCAGAGTAGCATTAGGTACATTAACTCCGACTTCAATTACCGTAGTGGCAATGAGCACATCTATTTTCCCCGCTGCAAAAGCACCCATTACCCTATCCTTTTCTTCCTGCTTCAATTTACCATGCAGCAGACCGCAACGCACACCCTTTAAATAAGAATGCGTAAGCTCCTCATAAATACTTGTTACCGCCTTGGCTTCCATCCCCTCCGACTCCTCGATCAGAGGACAAACCACGTACGCCTGGTGACCGGCCTTTACTTGCCGCACCATGCCGGCATAAATCTCCGGACGCTTATCCTCATTATAACACAAAGTCATAATAGGCTTGCGACCGGGCGGCATACCCTTCATCAGAGAAACATCCAAATCCCCATAAACAGTCAAAGCCAGTGTTCTGGGAATAGGAGTAGCAGTCATAACCAAGGTATCCGGAGCAAAGCTGGATTTATTGGCCAGCTTGGCCCTTTGCTCTACACCAAAGCGGTGCTGCTCATCAGTGATAACCAATGCCAAATCCTTAAAGGCAACAGTCTCCTGAATCAAGGCATGCGTTCCTACCACCACCTGAATGGTACCATCAGCCAGCCCCTCCAGAATTTCCATCCTGGCAGAACCGGTAATACTGCCGGTGAGCATGGCCACCTCAATACCACAAGGTTGAAGCACCTTGGTAAGAGCCTCAAAATGCTGTCCGGCAAGAATTTCCGTAGGGACCATAATGCACCCCTGATAGCCGTTCTCCGCCGCCTTAGCCAAAGCTAAAGCCGCCACAGCGGTCTTGCCGCTACCTACGTCGCCCTGCAACAGCCTGTGCATAGGTTCCACCTGTTGCATGTCCAGAGAAATATCCTGCCAGGCTCTTTCCTGCGCAGGAGTTAACGGAAAGCCTAAATTTTGGCGCACGGCCTTAACCAATGCACCATCTGCCGCCATCTTAATCCCGGTTTTTTCGGTTTTAATCTTCTTTCTATAATATAAAAGCCCACACTGCAGCAAAAACAACTCTTCAAAAATAAAGCGCTTTTTAGCTTCGGCCAATAAAGGAAAACTAGTGGGAAAATGAATATTTTCCAAAGCAGGCAAGCGAGCCAGCAAGCCTTTCGCCTTAATGATGGACTGAGGCAAGGACTCCGGCAGCTCCTTTTGAGCCAATGCCAAAGCCTGCTTTACTGCTCCCCTTACCTGATTCTGTGTCAAATTGCCACTTAAACTGTAGACCGGCAAGATCCCCACCGGTTTAGTTTGGCTGTTCATATGGCTTAAAATTGCCCCTGTAACGCTTTTAGCGCCACGCCCGGGACCAATCTTACCTGCCACCACAATCTCTTCTCCAACCTCAAAAGCCTTTAATTGAAACCTTTGATGCGCAAACAGATATACGTCGGCAAAACCCGTGTCGTCGCTAACGGTAACCGTGGCAAAACTCCTGCTTCTGGCACTACGCCTGGTAAGCATCCGGACAATTTTACCCTGGAACACCTGTATTTCTCCATCTGTCGTCAATTCTTTGATCGTTTTTACCCTGGAATAATCCAAATAACAACCTTGCCTGGGAAAAAAGTTTAATAAATCACCTATTGTTGCTATATTAAGTTTAGCAAAATCCTCTGCTTTCTTAGGCCCAACGCCTTTTAGCGAGGTAATTGGCTCTTTCCACCACATAAAGTACCCTTTCTAAGAAAAATTGTATTTTTTACTTGCTTTTACTATAACTATTGTGTTAAAATACTTACACTGACATGAAAAATAATATTGCCGAATAGCTTGAAGGAGGTGGAACCATGGCACATGTTTGTGACATTTGTAAAAAAGGTGAGATGGCAGGTAACAACGTCAGCCATTCCAACAGACACACTGTAACGTCATTTAAACCTAATGTACAAAAGGTTAAAGCAGTTGTTGACGGCCAAGTAAAGAGCATTAACGTTTGTACTCGTTGCTTACGTTCCGGTAAAGTTACCAGAGCTGTGAAAGCATAAAACTTAAAATTAGAAACCAAATACCTTAGGTACTTGGTTTCTTTTTTTATGCCTAAAAATGTTCTCCACACTGAGGACAAAATTGAGCATCCTTCTCCACTACCTTACCACATTTAGGACATTGCTTCATGCTGCCATATTGCTTAATTTTGGCATCCAGCATCGCAAAGAACCTTTCAGTTTCCTTATTCTGAGGCTTAAAGCTATACACCTCCAGCTGTTCCTTGCGAATATCTAAAATAATCTGGATACCGCCCTCTATATCCTGAATGGACAGGGTAAAAAGTTTGTCTATGGGCTTGCCAAACAACATGGTCTTTTCATCACTGGCGATTGTCCCATTCAAAAGAAAATTGGCATCATCCTGTGACTGCACATTTACAGCCATATCCTTAACGGTCTCCACCGCCAGCTTCCAGGCGATGTTCTTATCTGTTTTATAGTTTTTGGTGACGAAGCTGCCACCGCTACCATTTATTTCCATGGATGAAACTCTCCTTATTGAAATTTTATTTAGCTTGATTTAATAGTAATCGTATACTCTTTTGATAAAGTACGCGTACTATCTTTGTATTTTCCTATGGACTTAATTATGTAGGTAGTACTTCCTGAACCGGTCACCATAGACTTAGAGCTTGATAAAAATATCGGGTTTCTTTTAGTCGTATCTGTCTCAGCAAAATAATATATACAGACCCTATACTGAGCATCATTAGCAAGAGCGACGTAATTATCTGTTCCAGTAACGGTAGTCGCCAGCCAACTCCACTTGGTGTTTTGATTTAGGAGCTCCACCTGTGCTTTTTTCACACCTGATTCTGCTGCATACCAAGCTTGTTGCTCATCTTTATCTGCCGCAGAAGATGTCGATTCCATGTTCATCATTGCCGCCCAAGCAACACCAATAATGGTAAAAAAGAGCAAGAAAAGCAAAGCCATCACCGTGGCTGAACCTTTACGATTTATAAATTTTGTTTTTATAAACAAGCTACGTTTCATAGAAATTGCCCTCTATCATTGTTTTGTGGACTCGCCGGTAACCATATCAGGTGGATATAAACGTCTTGACTGGTAATCGACTACTGTGTCTCTTGTATACTCATTACCTTGTCCATTATAGTCAATACGTTTATATGTGCCCTTTGTATTATTAAAATATTCAACATGCGCATTTGAACTATCTGTCAAAGCTGTATAATTATTAACGCCACTGCCTTCTCCGGCAGAAACCCATTTTTTAAAATTGATTATGATTAGATCCGATGTATATTGGGCTGTAACATAACCAAGCCCTGCGCTTATAATTTTATCTGTTCTCCCTTCAGTTCTAAAACCGTAAGTGAGAAAACCATAATTGGGACGAATGTAGTAAATCCCTTGTGTTTCTGCCGCTGCTTTTATTACATTAATTCCATTCAAGCCTTGAGTAGAACCTTCTTTATAATCATACAGACGTACACCATCAGCATTCGGTACATCATCAACAACATTTCTAGCTACAAGGATTTTCCAATGATCACATCCGGTAAAGTTGCCTATTATTTCATCATTAATATTACATGGTGCTATTATCCAGACAAGATTTCCGATGTATTCTTTATCAGCTGCCGTCACTCTGTTCCACAAGGCTCCTGATACACCGGCTAATGAGACACCACTTTTTTTGGGATGAACGGCAATAGATGAAATATTAGTAATTTTAGTATTCCATGAAGTATTTTGCATTGATTCAAATGCTGTAGCCAAGATTTGTGCCACTGATCTTGCTCTCTCTTCCTTATCTATCGGCACAGTAATGGTAGCGTCAGCTTTAGCAAGCAACCCACCGGAAGTCATACTGACTGCAGAAATCAGAACGTCCACTTTATTTGCGGAAGTACCTTTAATCTCATGCTTAACAGGTAATATGATATTATATACGTTATCAGTTGAATTTGCTAAAATTGGAATCTGACCATCACTTAGTTCGTTTCCTGTAACATTTTTAAAAGCAGTTTTGTACTCATCGGAAGAAAAAGCACTGTTACTGGCGTTGCTGGGAAATTCAACCTTCGTTCCATCATCTTTGGTAATTACAAGCTGTTTATGAGTACTATCTTTCCAGGCTATAGTCCTGGATGGCGTTGAACCATTTAAGGATATTGTGTTATCATCACCATATTTATACGTTACGCTGCCATCGCTATTTAGGTTAAAATCATCGGCATATCTAAGCGTAGTAGTTATATCTTCCATCACCGCTCTGGCATTGGCAAAAGCAGTGGCTTGGTCTTGGCCAGTCAGCATGGAACCAAGTCCGCCACGTAAAACAGCTACAATACCGCCCAGAATAATTACCGTTGCAGCCATTCCTATCACTAATTCAATTAAAGTAAATCCTCTGCTTTTTTTCATAATTGCTCCTGATAATCTTGCTCCACTATTACATAAGTGTACAAAGTCACAGAATCATCCTTGCCATCCGGCGCTTTCCAGGTAACTTGAGAGTTGACAAGTCTTATATTTTCGTCACCTTTAGGTTTATCTGTATCAGAAACTATCGTTACCATTTTTAATGTTGCAGTAAATTTTTCGTTATCCAACTCCGGAATATTACCTGTATTCGCATTTATAGCAGTTATCGCATCACTAATATTTTCCGCTGTTGCACCCGAAGACTCTTTAGCCTTTAGCATTTCTATGCGTTCAGTTGCAATATACACTGCCTTTTCTCGCAAACTAGCATCGGCTCTACTCTTTGTACCATAAGTAAAAAGCTGCAGAAGAGCAACCAAGCCAATAGCCAAAACAGTAATACCTATCAAGGCATCCACTAGTAGCACGCCACGTTCTCTCTTTTTCAGTTTTGAGAAAAAAGACATAATGCCCATATTTTTCTCCTACATTTTATATCTTATGCACACACAAACTCCCACGCTATTATTATAACATAAACATACAAATATATATAAATAATCTACAAAATTAAGCAACTCTAGCCACGCAAAAGGCTTACCTCTTCTCAATTTACCACAGCGGGTTTCATTTGTGAAGAGATAAGCCTTTATTTAAGTTTTTAAGCCAGTGTTACTTTGAGAAGCGGGGTCCTGCCGGCAAAGCAGTCAGATACCTCTGTTACTGAAATGTCTTTTACTTTTTCCATGTTGGTAATAACAATCGGTGTAATAGTTTTATGACCTTGCTGCCTAATAAGATTCAGGTCAATTTCTATTATCTCATCCCCTGCCTTTACTTGCGTGCCTGGATTTAACAATTGTTTGAAACCTTGGCCCTGCATCTTGACTGTATCCAAACCAATGTGGACTAAAATTTCCAACCCACCCTTGGATGTCACCGCAAAAGCATGTCCTGTTGCACTAACCATAGTAAGGGTACCTGCACATGGTGCCACAATTTTATTGCTGGAGGGTTGGACAGCAATTCCATCGCCTAACATCTTTTCTGCAAAGGTGGCATCAGGCACCAATTGTAAAGCAACAATTTGTCCATTTACCGGTGCTACTAACGTTTCTACTTTTTTTCTACTGAATCCAAACATGACATCATTCCTTTGTAAAGTGTTTTTCTTTCCATTCCTCAAATACCATATAGAATAATGGTACCACAATTAACGTTAAAAAGGTAGAAGAAATCATACCGCCTAAAATTACGACGCCCATGGATTGACGTAATTCAGCGCCGGCACCTAGTCCTAAAGCAATAGGCACGATACCAAGCATAGTAGAAACAGAGGTCATCAAAATAGGACGCAACCTAAGTGAACAAGATTCCTTAAGTGAATCGCGAATATTCATGCCTTTGGCGCGAGCCTGGTTGGTATAGTCTATCAGCAAAATTGCTACCTTGGTAACCAGACCTAGCAACATCGCAAAACCAATCAAGGACATCATGTTAATGGTAAGACCGGTAATCAAAAGGCCCAAAATTGCGCCTGTCAAGGCAAGCGGCAGGGACATCATGATAACCAGCGGCTGGCTAAAGCTTTCAAACTCGGCAGCCAGCACCATGTAAATAACAACTATAGCCAAGGCCAGGGCTTTATAAATTTCATTAAAGGATCTACCCATCATATCAGAAGAACCAATCAAGGTAGTGTAATAGCCTTCCGGTAAATTCATGGCAGGTACTAATTCCTTCTGAATCTTATCTGTCAGTTCGCCGGCACTGATACCTACGGTGTTGGCATAGACAGCTACCTGTCTTTCTCTGTTGTACCTATCAATCTTGGTAGGACCGGATTCCAGAGTAACATTGGCAATATCTGCAAGGCGGACGAAATTGCCGCTGGTATTAGAAATAAGCAGATTACGCACGTCCTCAAGGTTTCTTTGTTGATCAGGTTCCAATTCTACTCTGATATCAAAATCGTGATCGGTAAAGGTAAATTTGTTGGTAGTAGTTTTACCTTGGAATGCCATCTGCACTACAGTACCTACTGAGGTAGGTGTCAAACCCATGCGACTGGCTTTATCTTGGTCCAGTCTGACAATTACTTCCGGCTCTGCTTCAAAGCTGGATAAGTCAACATCTGTAGCACCGGGTATCTTCTTAATCTGTGCTGCTAAATCATTGGCATAATTTTCCAGGGCTTTTAGGTCCGGTCCCATGATACCAATCTGTACAGGTCGCTTATCGCCTCTGCCTGCACCTTGTCCTGACATAACTGCCAGCTTGACATTCTTAACATCTTTCAAATTCAAACGCAGCTCATCCATAATGGTCTGCATGGATTTAGTACGTTCACTGACATCCTTCAGCTTCACATCAATAGTGGACTGGTTGGGAGGAATTCTACTACCACCCAAACGCATACCAACAAGACGGACACCGGGTTCTTGTAGAACGATCTTCTCCACCGGCTCCATGATTTCAGCCATGCGCTGCACGCTTACGTTGGAAGGTGCAATAGCGCTAATGGTAAATTCGCCGGAGTCATAGGTGGGCTGAAATTCCATACCAATCAAGGGAAGCATAGCACAGCTAGCGCCCAGGAAAACAATGGAGATAACAATAATCAGCTTAGCATGATTCATAGCGACTGCAATAGTATCTGAGTATAATTTTCTAAATGCTTGGAACTGTGCTTCGAATACTTCCAGGCATTTTTGCACTATCTTATTTCTTGGCTTTTTCGCCTCTTCCTTAGGATTTACCAACCAATGGGCGGAAAGCATAGGTGTTAGGGAATAGGCCGAGAAGGTGGAAAATATAACGGCAAAAGCAACAGTTAAACCAAATTGAGCAAAGAACTGACCTATTACTTCACCCATGGTGCCGATAGGTACGAACACGGCAATCAGGGACAAGGAGCTGGCTAAAATAGCCAGGGACAATTCCTTGGCAGCATCCAATGCTGCTACTTTTGGCGTCTTGCCCATTTCCATATGACGGAAAACGTTTTCAATCAGCACGATGGCATCATCGATTAGCATACCGACGGCCAGGGACAGTCCCAGCAGGGACATGTTATTCAAGGTAAAATGCATTTGCTTCATAAGCACGAAGGTAGCAATTACGGAGGAAGGAATTGCCATACCACCAATAACGGTAGCACGGAAATTTCCTAAGAACATATAGGTGATCCACAAGGCGAGGAAACCGCCCAGGATAATGGAGCTCCATACATCCGCAATATTATCCCTGATATAAATGGAAGTATCTTTCAGGATACTTACCTCTATATCCTGAGGCAGCTGATTGGTCTCGCGCATTTCCTTCATGGCTGCTTGTACGCCGTCTGCTACTGACACGCTGTTACTACCTGATTGCTTGGTAATACTGACATTAACGCCCGGAACATTATTAGCTCTGGCAAAGGAGTTATCTTCTATCCAGGAGTCTTCTACCCTGGCCACATCCGACAGCTTCACTACACGGCCATTGCTATTGGATACAACTACATTTTTCATATCGTCTACGCTCTTGAATTTACCAAGCGTACGGACGGTTAATTGCATACCATTCTGTTTAACGAAACCAGCCGGCGTATTGGCGTTGGCATAGTTCACTTGATTGTACACTGTCTGGAAGGGAACGTTATAGGCTTGTAGCTTCTCGCCATCCACATATACCTTCAGCTCTCTATCCTGTGCACCATAGTAGTTTACCTCGGCTACGCCTTCTACCTGTTGCAGTCTGTTCTTCAGCACGTTTTCAATGATACGTACTATTTCGCCACGACTTCTGCTCTTGGAAGCCAGGGTATAGGAAACAACAGACTGAGCCGACAAGTCTACACGCTGAGTGATAGGCTCATCAATATCATCCGGCAATCTGCCACGCACGGAAGCAACTTTCTCTCTTACCTCGCTGGCTTTAGCCATAGCATCAGTACCCAGAGGAAATTCAATTACGGTCTGAGCATAGCCATTTCTGGCGGTAGAGCTCATAGTTTTAATACCGGATACCTGACTAACTCTGTTTTCAATTGGTTTAATAACCAGTGTTTCCATTTCCTCAGGAGAAGCGCCTGTATAGGTTACCGTCACGCTGACCAAAGGCAAATCGATTTCCGGATACAAATCCACACCTAACTTTGGATAAGCCCTGATACCGAATACTATTAACACCATGATGACCATGGTAGTAAAAACAGGGCGTTCAATAAAGGCCTTAATCATTGGTTTTTACCACCTTTTTCAAAAGAAACAGTGCTTCCTTCACGAATACGATTTTGTCCAGAAACAATAACTCTGTCCTTCTCGGTAACGCCACTTAATATCTCTGCAATACCATCACCAATATAACCGGTATCTAATACTTTTCTCGTTACCTTACCATTCTCGTCAGCTACGAAAACAGTTCTCTGGTCTTCGCGCATGATAATAGCATCCTGGGGAATAACCAGGACATTGCTACGAGGCTGAGTTTTTAAATACACGTCAGCAGACAACCCGCCCTTAAGGCCATTGTCGCTATTATCCACAGTTACTTCTGCAGCAAAAGTGCGGGCAGGCAAATCAGCCACCGTCGCTAATTTCGTTACGGTGCCCACCACTTGCTTGCCATTCATGGAAGGAATGACCACATCGCAAGTTACGCCCTCAGCGATATTGGCAATCTGTCCTTCCGGAATATTTAGCTTTAAAGTCAGGGAAGAAATATCTGCAATATTAAAGAGTGCAGCGCCGGTACTGGCATAATACCCTTCCTGGAAATATCTTTTTATAATTCTACCTGCTTGCGGTGCTATTACCTCAGTACCTGCTGCCTTGGACAAGGCATTAGCATAAGTACCTTCTGCTGCTTTTAATTTGCCGGCAGCATTGTCACGTGCAAATTGAGCATTATCCAGAGCTTCCTTAGAAACAGCTCCTGATTGATACAATTTTTGATATCTTGCCAGCAGGGTTGATGCAGAAGCCAGAGTAGCTCTGGCATCATACACACTGCCCATGGCGCTGTTGGCAGAAGCATCCAGCTCACTGCTCTCTAGCACAGCTAGCACTTGTCCTTTAACGACATGGGTGCCCACATCAGCATGAACCTGCTCCAACCGGCCTGCTACCTTGGCAGCAACATCTGCCTGCCAATGGGGATCTAAAGAACCGGAAAGTTTTACTACCGGATTGATGGTCATACGTTTGGGAAAAGCGGTCTCCACGGCCACGGCATTGGTCTTCGCTGCTTGATTTGCTTTATTCTTGGCTATTACTAATTTATTGATTATCTGAAACGCTATTATAGCAACTATAGCCACGGTTACTATAATTCCATACTTCACTCTCTTATCCTGCCAATTCATAATAAGATCCCCCGTTTTTATTTTGTCTTCCCAACCAAATAAAGTGCGTCCGCACGCAACAACTTGTTAGATTACTTGACCATTATAGCAAAATTTATTAATTTCTACATCTACTTTGTACACTTTTTTTGTGTCTTTTTTATGTTTTTTTTGCGCCAGTTCCTTGTAAACAAGGAGCAAAGTGACGCAGTGAACAATTGGAACTGGCCATGTGATAGCTGTCCGTGAAGCAAGCTTGGAAAGCGTAGCTGAACGGAAACAGCGAACCACCGCGCCAGTTCCATGTAAACAAGGAACCGTTGCAAAAAAAATGGTTCCACCTAGGTGGAACCATTTTTAACACAATATTATTTACTTTGCAGAACAGCCTTACGGGACAAGTTCAAACGACCCTTTTGGTCAATTTCTACCAATTTAACAACAATTTCATCGCCAACGTTTACTATATCTTCAACCTTGCCCACTCTTTCAGTAGACAATTGGGAAATATGAACCAGGCCCTCTTTACCGGGCATAAACTCTACAAAGGCACCGAAATTCATGATTCTGGTAACTTTACCGGTATAAACCTTACCCACTTCAGGAACAGCGGTAATACCTTCAATAGTAGCAATGGCTTTATTAGCAGAAGCTGCATCAACAGCTGCTACATAAACCTTGCCGCTATCGTCGATATCAATCTTAGCACCGGATTCTTCCACAATCTTCTTAATCATCTTGCCACCAGGCCCGATGATGTCTTTAATCTTGTCAGGATCTACCTGCAAGGTGGTAATCTTGGGAGCGTACTTCTTCAATTCTTTTCTAGGTTCAGCAATACATTCCAGCATCTTGCCAAGAATAAAGGCTCTGCCTTCCTTAGCCTGTGCCAAAGCTTGTTGGAATATTTCCTTGTTGATACCATCAATCTTGATATCCATTTGTACGGCAGTAATACCCTTGGAGGTACCTGCTACCTTAAAGTCCATATCGCCAAGAGCATCTTCCAAGCCTTGGATATCGGTCAAAACGGTAAAATGCTCACCATCTTTTACCAAGCCCATTGCCACGCCGGAAACAGGCGCCTTAATGGGAACACCTGCGTCCATCAGGGACAGGGTGCTAGCGCAAACGCTGGCCATGGAGGAAGAACCATTGGATTCCAAAACTTCAGAAACCAGACGAATAGCATAAGGGAATTCTTCTTCAGAAGGAATAACAGGCAACAACGCTCTTTCAGCTAAAGCACCGTGACCAATTTCTCTTCTGCCGGGAGAACGCATAGGTTTGGTTTCGCCCACGCTATAAGGCGGGAAATTATAATGGTGAATATAACGTTTAGTTTCTTCTGTACCTAGACCATCCAGAATTTGAGCTTCACGAAGGGGAGCCAAAGCTAAAACGTTCAGTACCTGAGTCTGACCTCTGGTAAACAAACCACAGCCATGGGGACGATCCAAAATACCAACTTCGCAGCTGATAGGACGTACTTCATTAAGTTGACGACCATCAGGACGAATCTTATCTACGGAAATAGT
>Ga0268360_1001475_pt1 | contig 24033 bp, 18 predicted proteins | sample BioMet11_FD_192465 | JGI IMG/M metagenome (GOLD analysis project Ga0268360, IMG submission 192465) | Sewage microbial communities from Oakland, California, United States - Biofuel 11 (Illumina Assembly) | ecosystem: Engineered > Wastewater > Sewage > Unclassified | place: USA: California... | reverse complement strand
CTGTACCGCTCAAATCCCGTCGTCATTGCCAGTGTCCGCTGTCTCATTGTCTTCAGAGTCTCTTGACTCAATCTACACAATGACACTGTGGAAAGCAGAGAAGGACTTAATCAGAGTTTCCTTAGCGGACAGGAATACCTATTCATAAAACGAACAAGTTCCTCAGGGGTTTGTACGGCAAGAAGCGCCTCTAAATACTCGGTGCCCGGACATTCTTTTGTGGGGTAGGGGTCGGGAAGCTCCTTGTTGCTCGGGTCGTGAGGCTGAAAGATGTAGTCGTCACCGTCCTCATTCACGCTCCAGTCATAAAAGTGCGTCCAGCTAACGCGAACTTCAATCGGAAGCGTCGGCATATATGAGGTAGGAGTGCTTGTTTTATAAGGTGACATGATAAGTGACTATAACATGTCCCGGCAAAACACCTATCGTAGCCCATGTAGGCGCACATGGGACGACTCAGACACAATTCGGATGCAGCCGCGCAGAATGAGCGTGGTATCGATGCGCCCGAGGCGAACTCCGGAACGGTACCCCTGCAACTAAGCTTTGAGTGGAGGCCAGACCCTGAGGAACCCAGCTCCGATCCGTCTCTTGACAATACTGGAAAGAGGAATCCATCTAGGCTAGACTGCTCACGAGAGCCGCTGAGTCAACGGAAAGCAGGTCTGTCGTTGGCAAGGCGTCGGTACCAGCGTGGAACGTTAATACTGCGGGGCAAGCGGGAGAAGGTCTGGGTGGGGCGTTGGTTGGCGGATGAAATTCAGCCGGATGGCACCATCGAGCGGGTCCACAAATCTGAGGTATTGGGTTCGTTGAAGGATTTTCCCACGAAGCGCCTCGCGCAACGGGAACTGGACGGCCATGTTTCGGTCGTCAACAGCCCCACATATCGAGCACGTCCAACCGCCACATTTCAGCAACTGGCTGAGAAGTGGAAGCTGCTGGTCATGGTCAATCACGAGGACTCTACGCAGAGAAGTGAGAAGTCCGATATCAGAACATGGGTTGCTGCCATTGGGGATGTACAGGTTCGGAACATCGACTGTGAACTTCTCCAAGAGGTGGTCAGCAACTGGACGTGTAGCCCGAAGAGCATCAAGAACCGGGTCGGCACCTTCCGCTTGATTTGGGACAAGGCCAAGGCGTGGAGGTACACCGCCGAGACGGTTTACGAGGGTTTGGACATTCCGCAGCGGGTGAGGGAAGAGCAGCCGTGTTTCAGCGTTGAGCAGATTCGTCAGATCGTGGAGAAGTCCACTCAGCCTTACCGGACAATCTGGCGGCTCGTTGCGGAAACCGGGATACGACGCGGCGAGATTTGTGGTCTCAACGTTGGAGACGTGAAGGGCAGCATCATCATCGTCCAGCGTTCAGTGACCAAGCAGCGGAAACTGAAGTCTCCCAAAGCTGGCGTCCGCAATGGTCAGGTCAAGAAAAGGGTGTTCAGCCTGTCCAGTGGGCTTGTCGAGATGTTGAAGCCGTTTGTTGAAGGTCGTGCTGAGGACGAACCGCTATTCGTGACCCCTTCGTTCATCACCAAGAACGGCAAGACTCGGGGCGGCGGGAAGAGACTTGAGCCCGACAACTTTATCAAGCGCGGACTGAAGCCAGTGCTTAAGGAGTTGGGATTGGACGGCGGTGCCCATGCTTTCCGGCATGGGAATGCAACACTGCTCGATTCACTTCATGCGCCAATGGCCGTCCGACAGGAACGGCTCGGTCATGTGGATGGGAAGACGACGATTGGATACACACATCTCGTCACCGCTGATGATGTGCAGGTCGCTGCGAAGCTCGGGGAAGTGTTGGACAGGAAATCGCCAGAATTCTTTGCCCAAGATTTGCCCAAGTCGCCACAACAAAGGGAAACGGCCTCCGGTGGGTTCACAGAGGCCGTTTAGAATCAGAGCTTTTTGGTTGCGGGGGCAAGATTTGAACTTGCGACCTTTGGGTTATGAGCCCAACGAGCTACCAGACTGCTCCACCCCGCAAAATGATAGTAACAATCGTGGAGGGTGCCGTCAAACGGCATTGGCCCTGAAGTGTGGAAAAGGTTGTGCCAATTTCATCGTGAGCAACGTTGCGCGGCTATCGAGCAACATGAGAGATTTTTCCGAGTGGCTGAAACTGATGAGCTCAGCTCCAGTACTGCAGGGTGATGTGATAGGCCACGAATGCCGCTATATAGGCCACAGCGGTCATGTAGAGGAACTGGAGTAGCGGCCATTTCCAGCTGTTGGTTTCGCGCCGCACTACGGCCATGGTCGACATGCATTGCATGGCAAAGGCGAAGAAGACCAGTAGGGCGATCGCTCCCGCCGGAGACAGGTCGCTTTTGAGCGCTTCCTGCAAGTCCATGGCATGTGAGGCGGGATCGACTCCGTGCAGAGTGCCCATTGTGGCGATGATGACCTCTCTGGCGGCGAAGGAACTCAGCAGGCCTACCCCGATCTTCCAATTGAAGCCGAGCGGCTGAATGGCCGGTTCGATGAAGCGTCCGACACTGGCGATTGCGCTATCGGCAATTTGCGGCGGCTGGCCGTTGTGCATGGGCAAGTAGGTGAGTGCCCACAGCACAACGCTGGCTCCCAAAATCACCGTTCCGGCGCGGAAAAAGAATGCTTTGGCGCGGTCCATCAGACGCAGAGCCAGTGACTTCCACATTGGCCAGCGATAGGGCGGCAACTCCATAATGAACGCAACATCGCGACTACGAAGCACGGAACTCTTCAGTACCTTGGCGGTCACCACGGCCATTACAAAGCCAAGAACGTACAAGCCCAGCATCACTACGGCGCGGGTGGTGACGACGGGACCGAACACAGGATGATCGGGAATAAACGCCGCAATCAGCATGGTGTAGACCGGCAAACGCGCCGAACAGGTCATGAAAGGCGCAATGAGGATGGTCGCGATGCGGTCGCGCTTGTTCTCGATGGTGCGCGTCGCCATGATTGCCGGGACAGCACATCCGTAGGCAGAGAGCAGGGGAATGAATGACTTTCCATTCAATCCAGCTCTGGCCATTACCTTGTCGGAGATTACAGCGGCTCGCGCCAGATACCCGGAATCTTCGAGGATACCGATTACCAGAAAGAGAAGGAGAATTTGCGGCAAAAAGACCAGGACCGAACCCGCGCCTTTCCAGATGCCGTTTACCGCGAGCGAATTGATCATACCCGGCGGAAGCATGTTCGAAAGGATGGTCGCAATGTGATCCAGCAGGTGTTGCAAGAAACTGCTGGCGGGCTGACCGAGCGAGAAGATGGTTTGGAAGACAGCGACAATGACGATTGCGAAGATCGCGCCGCCCCAGACCTTATGGAGAAAGATCGAATCGAGGCGGCGAGTCCATTCCGGAGTTGCGCCGCGCTGGTAGCCCGCATGTGAGCCAACCCGCACGGCCCATTCGCGGCAGTGCCGCGGGTCGCCAAAGATAGGCAGCTCCAGTGGCTCGGGCGGGTGCGGGGCAGCAAACAGGAATTTTTCTACTGCGTCTACACCTTCTCCTGTAACCGCGCTGATGAGAGCGACGGGGGTGCCGAGCTGGCGCGCGAGAAGAAGCACATCCACACTTCCACCCTGCTTGTGCAGTTCGTCCGCCATGTTGAGCAGAACGAGGGTAGGCAGTCCAAGAGCTATGACGCGCCCAGCCAAGATAAGGTGCCGGTTAAGATTGCTGGAGTCCAGTACCAGAATGATCGCGTCCGGGCGCTCGGCACCTCGCATATTCCCATTCAGTACGTCGACAGTGACTCTTTCGTCTTCGGATTTCGGATTAAGACTGTATACGCCTGGGAGATCGACCAGGCAGACTTCCTTGCCCGATTCAAAACGATAGGTGCCGCTGTGGTGCTCGACGGTGACGCCAGGGAAGTTGCCAACCTTCTGGCGTAATCCGGTCAGGCGATTGAAAAGGGTGGTCTTGCCTGCGTTGGGCGGACCTACCATTGCGACAGTTTTGTAAACCGGGGAGCCTTTTGCTACTGCTGGGAATGGGACGGTGGCAGGACTTGTCACCGGTTATTCCACCTCAATTGCAGCATCGTGCAAGCTTTCAGCATCATGCAAAGGACGCACCGCAATGCACTGTGAGAGATCACGACGCAATGCCACTTCGGTTCCATCAACGCGATAAACGCGCGGGTTACCTCCGGGGCCGGTGCGGGCCACCATCACTTCCAAGCCTGGCACAAAGCCGAGATTCATCAGGTGTTCGGCGATGTTCTCGGGCATGTCGAAATCTTTCAGGATTCCGGTCTCGCCAAGGGCAAGATCGTTAAGGGATTGGTTCGGAGTGGTCGCTGTGTATGTCATGAAGTTGAATACCAATTTCAATACCGAAACTATTCTAACTCTCTTTTTTGCTCTGCAACGGACTAAAGTCACAAATTATGTGATTTCTTCACTTAAACGCTTACGGCATGTTTCGAGGGAATCCCTTACGGAGCACGATCTGGCTGAAGCATGCGTAAGTTCACTCGAAGCATCCCTCCACTGCCGCAGGGAAACGCACGGGAGTTTGAATATTCCCTCATTATACCGTGCGGCACCCGCAGAAGCCTGATGAATTGCTGCAACTTCGTCCTATGTTCTCTCATCCAACCCCGTGGTTCAACAACGCCTTAGTTTCGCGTCCGTTTGCCTGAGGCAAGGAATTGAGTACAGCGAACCGAAAGCGGGTGAGGCTGATGGAAAATCCGCTGCAAATCAAGCGTATTCATCACGTGGAGTTTCTGGTTGGCAATGCCAGGCAGGCTTCGTACTACTATCGCAATGCGTTTGGATTCTCGCTGGCGGCTTATCGCGGGCAGGAGACGGGGAGCCGGGATATGGCTTCTTATGTCCTAACGCAGGGGAAAACAAATCTCGTTGTGAGCACACCTCTCACACCGTCGCATCCAGCCGCTGAACACATCAGGCGCCACGGAGACGGCGTTCACGATATCGCGCTCGAAGTGGCCGACGCGGACCGGGCATTCGAGCAGGCGCTTGCACGCGGTGCGGAAGCCGCCGAGGCGCCACACGATTTGAAAGACGAGTTCGGGACGGTTCGCCGTGCTGCGATTCGAACTTATGGAGATACGATTCACTCGCTGCTTTCACGTCGCGGATACAGAGGGCCATTTCTGCCGGGTTATGCCGAACAGCGAATCGCAGGTGATGATGCGGGCATCCTGCGTATCGACCACATGGTAGGCAATGTCGAGCTTGGGCAAATGAATCGATGGGCGGAGTTCTACTCGAAAGTCTTTGGCTTCCATCGTTTCATCAGCTTTGACGACAAGGATATTTCAACCGAGTACAGTGCGCTCATGTCCATCGTTATGTCGGACGATTCCTACTCGGTGAAGTTTCCCATCAATGAGCCTGCGCCGGGGCGCCGCAAGAGTCAGATCGCCGAATACCTGGAAGCGTATCAGGGGCCCGGAGTGCAGCATATCGCATTGCAGGTGACGGATGCGATCTCCACGGTGGACAAACTGCAACGTAATGGCGTGGAGTTTCTTCGCGTTCCAGACAGCTACTACGACATTCTCGCGGAACGGATAGGTGAACTCGATGAGCCGCTTGAGGAAATCCGACGTTTGGGGATACTTGTCGACAAAGATCAGGATGGCTACCTGCTGCAGGTCTTCACGCGTCCGGTCGAGGATCGGCCCACGGTGTTTTACGAAATCATCCAGCGCAAGGGAAGCCGGGGCTTTGGCAAGGGAAACTTCAAGGCGCTGTTTGAAGCGATTGAATTGGAGCAGGCACGGCGGGGCAATCTGTAGGCTCGGGCCGACCATTAAAGGAATCAAATGGCAGATAACGTGATGATCGGCAATTCCACTGCGAACGCGAAGCTTAGTGACGAGCTCAGTTCGCTGATTTATCAGTCGGGTTTTGGCAATGAGTTTGCGACGGAAGCGGTTCCGGGCGCGCTGCCTGTAGGACAGAACGCACCGCAGAAGACACCACTCGGACTCTACACCGAACAGCTCAGTGGAACTGCTTTTACCACTCCACGCGCTCTGAATCGGCGAACGTGGGTCTACCGGATTCGACCGAGCGTGATGCACAAACCGTATCGCCAGATCAGCAATGGTCTGCTTCGCTCAACACCATTTGACGAAGTGCCAGTGCCGCCGAATCAACTGCGATGGAATCCGTTGTCCATACCGGCAGCGCCCACGAACTTTCTCGATGGACTAATCACATTGGGAGGGAATGGCGATCTGTCGATGCACAGCGGCGTTGCGCTTCACGTCTATGCGGCGAACCGGAGCATGGAGTCGCTTTACTGCTACGACGCAGATGGTGAACTTGTATTTGTGCCGCAGTCGGGGCGGCTCCTTATTCATACCGAGCTTGGCCGCATCGCGCTTGCGCCCGGAGAAATCGCGGTGGTGCCGCGTGGCGTCAAGTTTCGCGTAGAAGTGCTGGACGGCGAATCCAGAGGTTATGTTTGCGAGAATTACGGTGCGAGCTTCCGGTTGCCAGAGCTAGGTCCAATCGGAGCAAATGGGCTAGCCAACTCCCGCGACTTCCATACTCCGGTTGCGGCTTTCGAAGACATTGAGCGTGATGTTCGCGTTGTTTGTAAGTTTCAGGGAAACCTGTGGGAGAGCGAGTACGATCATTCGCCACTGGACGTGGTCGCCTGGCACGGAAACTATGCTCCGTACAAGTACGACTTGGCTCGCTTCTGCACTATAAATACCGTGAGCTTCGATCATCCCGATCCGTCGATCTTCACGGTGCTGACCTCTCCCTCCGAAATTCCAGGCACAGCGAATTGCGACTTCGCGATCTTTCCTCCGCGCTGGATGGTAGCCGAACACACGTTCCGTCCACCGTGGTTTCATCGCAACTTCATGAGTGAATTCATGGGGCTGATTCGCGGGCAGTATGATGCAAAGGCCGAGGGCTTCGTCCCCGGCGGAGCGAGTCTTCACAACTGCATGAGCGGGCATGGTCCCGATGCGACAAGCTACGAGAGGGCATCGAGCGCTGAGCTGCAGCCACAGTACATTGGAAACACTCTGGCCTTCATGTTTGAAACCCGCTTTGTCTGCCGGCCCACGCGTTTTGCTCTGGAGACCGCCGAACTTCAGCACGAATACTACACCTGCTGGCAGGATCTGAAACGCAACTTTCCCCGGAGCTGAGCGTCATGTCTACTTCGGTTCGCGCTACAGCCGCGTCGTTACGAGTGTTTCTTGAGCGAGCCATTGATTATGCCGGTCTGTTTGCGCCCGCCTCTTTGGACATGATGACAAGCGTGCGCAACTACTCGCGATATTTCAATGATCCGTACCGATGGGCGCTGGGACGTTTCGTGCTTCCGGTCGCGCGTTTGGACGAATTCCTGAACGCCCGGAAAGTTGTTGCGGCAGATCCGTGGCGACTCAGCGGGATCATTTCAGCTGATATTGAGATGGACTTGGCAGCGGTTGATGAGTTCAATCGGAAGGCTCATGGCGCGGTGATTGATTCCCTGGAGGTTCGCGTGTGCAACTTGGATCAGGTAGATCTCGTCCGCAAGAACAGGCCTCCGCGCACAACCGTACTATTTGAAATTGCGATCGAGCAATCAGACGAGTTCCTTCCGCTTCTGCGGGACATTGGCGGATGTGCAAAGTTGCGTACAGGGGGAGTGATAGAAGAATCGTTCCCCTCGGTGGACGAAGTCGGCGGATTCCTGCTGCGTTGTGCCGAGTTGGGTGTTCCGTTCAAGGCAACTGCGGGCCTGCACCATCCTTTGCGCAGCCTTCGTCCACTTACCTACGAGCCAAACTCGCAGCAAGGATTTATGCACGGTTTTCTTAACCTCCTCACGGCGGCTGCTGTTGCCTGGGGAGCGGTGCGTTCCGGCAGAGCCGTTCCTCGCTCCATGATTTCTACTTGCCTGGCCGATGAAGAGCGGGCAAACTGGCATTTCGGCGAGGACGCAATGACCTGGAATGGAGATAATGAACCGATGCGGTTTGATCTGCACGCTCTCCAGTCAATGCGTTCGAATTTTGCGTTGAGCTTCGGTTCCTGCTCATTTGAGGAGCCCCTCCGGGATCTGCGCGAGCTGGATATTCTATGAAGACGGAACTGAACGAAACTCACGATCCACGTGCACGCTCCTTTGTAGAGTCGGCCAATACTTCTGGCTGCGACTTTCCGATCCAGAACCTTCCGTTTGGCGCATTCACAAACGGGCAGAAGTCATCTCCGAGGCTCTGCGTGGCGATCGGCGACAAGGTGCTTGATTTGGGTGAGGCTGCCGGGCGCGGATTGCTTGGCGGTGTGGACGATGTGACGTGTGAAGCCTGCAAGGAGCCATACCTGAACTCGCTGATGGGGCTTGGTTCGGCGCGCTGGACGGCTTTGCGTCGCGCTCTGTTCCGGTTGTTAGGTGAGAATTCGGTGACGCGAGCCGAAGCCGAGTTGTGCTTATGTTCGCAGCGGAATGTCACGATGGTCGTACCGGTGCAGATTGGCGATTACACGGACTTCTATGCTTCGGTGCACCATGCCAGCAACGTCGGATCGCTCTTTCGTCCGGAAAATCCGTTGTTCCCAAACTACAAGTGGTTGCCCATTGGATATCACGGCCGTACTTCCTCCATCGTGGTCAGCGGAACTAAGGTACGGCGGCCTTGCGGCCAACTGATGCCGTCTTCCGCCGGTCAGCCGCAATTTGCTCCGTCCAACCGCATCGATTATGAGGTGGAGGTTGGAGCGCTCGTGGGCGTGGGAAATGAGCTGGGTGAAGCTATTCCGATTGCCGAAGCTGATGACCATATCTTCGGACTCTGCCTGCTGAATGATTGGTCAGCGCGGGACATTCAGTTCTGGGAATACCAGCCACTCGGGCCGTTTCTGGCCAAGAGCTTTGGTACGACGGTTTCACCCTGGATTGTGACAGCTGAGGCTTTGGCTCCGTTTCGCGTTTCGTCCTGCCACCGTCCTGCGGGAGACCCAGAGCCACTTCCATATCTGACAGCCCCGAACGATGCTGAAAGCGGCGGCTTTGATATGACAGTGGAGGCTTACCTGCGAACGTCCGCAATGCGTGAGGCTAATTGTCCGCCGCATCGTGTGAGCCGCAGCAGGCTTTGTGACATGTATTGGACCTTCGCACAGATTCTCGCGCACCAGACCTCTAACGGATGCAATCTGCGTCCAGGCGATCTTCTCGCCAGTGGCACTCTCTCAGGCCCAGGTGAGGATGAACATGGGTGTCTGCTGGAGATTACACGCGGAGGAGCCAGGCCCCTGTTGCTCCCCGACGGAACACAGCGCACATTTCTCGAAGACGGAGACGAAGTGACACTGAGAGCGTTCTGCGAGCGCTCTGGCGCAGTCCGAATCGGCTTTGGGGAATGCAGCGGAACAGTGATCGCCGCCGCTCGTCAACACTAAATATTTCTCAAAGCTATGAAGAAGCGCGAGCAATGCGCTTGCGCATTGAGAAGCATTCGCTTGCGTGGTAGAACTTTGCTGTAGCTCCGGATTAGTTTCTGGGACATTTTCTACGACAACGGGGGCGAGTTGACCACTTATCGCGAGTGCTTTGAGCAGGCGGTTGCCGCGGCAATCGCCGGAGCAACGGTGTTGACTGCTAATACGCGCTCAGCACGCGTCGTTCGTGCTGCGGCCGAGCGACAACTGCTTCTCTCCAAACCAGCCTGGGTTACGCCTGACGTGCTTCCGTACGGAGCTTTTGTCGAGCAGCTATATTCGGAATCGGTTGTAGCTGGTGTTATGGAAGCTCAGCCAGTGCGGCGTGAGCAAGAGTTGCAGCTGTGGAGACAGATCATCGAGCGCTCACCCAGCGGGCGGGAGATGTTGTTGCCGGAGTCTGCCGCGGCTCTCGCATCCGAGTCATTTCGCACGGCCATGGAACACAACATTCCGCTGGACTCTCCACTGATGAGCGTCTCCAGCGATACGCGTGCGTTTTCGGAGTGGTGTGCCGAATTTCACCGCCAGCTTGCGGCGCGTCGCTGGACTTGCGAAGCAATGTTCACGCGCGAACTTGCTCCACGGCTGTCAGCGTTGCGGCTTCCGGCGCAGATTTTTGTGTTTCTTCCTGAGACCACGCCAGCCCAGCGGCATTTTCTGGATGCACTTGCAGAGGCAGGAGTGCGAATCTCAATTGCGCCGGAATTGCGGTGTGGGTCAGATAGCGCATCAGTGCGATACGAATTCGATGGTGTTGCGGATGAATTGCGTGCAGCAGCCCAGTGGGCTCGCCGGGAGATAGAGGCCGCGTCCGGGGCGCGAGTCGGCGTGATCATTTTTGATCTAAATCGCAAGCTTCCGCAGGTCGAAAGCGCATTCCGGTCGGTGCTCCATCCCGAGCATCTGCTCGGTGAGGAGACGCCCTGCCCATTTGAGATTGCGTCGCCAATTGCGCTTGCCGAATATCCTGTTGTGCGTTGCGCGTTGCAGTTGCTCTCGCTGTTTGCGGCACCGATTGACTTTCACTTGTTTCAGTCCGCACTGAGCTCGCCGTACCTAGCCGTTTCGCCGGAAGCTGCCGCGAGATTTCTTGTACGGGTAAAGAAATCTGCTCGTCGTCTGGTGAGCGTGGAGGATCTCGCGCGTTGGCTGCACGAGTCGAATGAACTACCAGGATTGCGCGCTGCGCTTGAAAGATTGCCTAAGCACGCGGCTTTTTCTTCTGAACAGCCCGTTGCATACTGGGCAGACTTGGCGCGCCGGATATTGGAAGCCTTCGGTTGGCCCAGTGGAGTTGCGCTCGATAGTGAGGAGTTCCAGTGCACCCAGAGCTGGCGTGAGCTAGTGGCCTCGGTTGTGTCATTGGAATTGCTGGAATGGCGCGCTGATTTTCGAGGCTTTGTAGCGAGGCTGGAGCGCGCTGCTGCGGCACAGAATTTCAAGCCAGAGACGCTCAACGCTCCGGTGCAGATCATGGATGCGAGCGAGTCGGAAGGCTCCGTCTTCGATGCGCTTTGGGTTGGTTCCTGCAGCGATGACCTGTGGCCGGATTCACCAAAGGTTTCGCCGCTGATTCCGATTGCGTTGCTAAAGGAAGCGGGTGTGCCGCTGGTGGGAACGCCCCAGGCGGATGCGCGTATTTCGCGCATTACTTCGCGATTGTTGCAGTCAGCGCCGCGGATTTCACTGAGCATGGCGCGACGCACGGATGACGAGCGCGAGCAGCGCTGGAGTCCGCTCTTTACCTCATTTGAAGCCGCGAGTGAACCGATTGAACAGCCGCCGTTGCTTGCGGAGCAGTTTGCCGCCGTCAGTCTCGAAGCGATATGGGATTCCAAAGCTCCTGTGCTTTCATCGGGCGAAGTTGTCCGTGGCGGAACGTCACTGCTGGAGAAACAATCGAATTGTCCCTTCAGCGCTTTTGCGACCTGGCGGCTTCTGGCCAAAGAGGCGCAGGGGCCAAACGACGCGCTGGCTCCCACAGAGCGCGGCAAGGTCGTGGAACTTGCGCTGCAGCTGATCTGGGAGGAGTTGAAGGATAGCGAGGGATTGCGGCGTCCCGATCGTGCGGCCGTTGTTGAGGCCGCGGTGGATGAGGCGATGGCCCGCGAGCTGCCGTCGGATGCCGATGAGTGGTCAAGCCGTTTCCGTGATTTGGAGCGCCAGCGGACAATCGGGGTACTTACGGAATGGCTAGCTTTGGAATCTACGCGAAAACCTTTCCATGTGCTTGTCCATCAGCAGCCGGTCGAGGTTGAGCTGGGAGGCCTGAAGCTGCAGGGGCGCATTGATCGTCTGGATGAGATCGGCGACGCGCATGTGGTGCTGGACTACAAAATTGGGAGTTCGAACCGCGTGAGTGCCTGGGAGGTTCCGCGTCCGCGACTGCCGCAAATTCCGTTCTATGCCTTGGCGATGTTGCAGCAGAAAATGAATCTTGCGGGGGTTTCGTTCGGAATTGTTCGTAAAGGCGAGTCTTGCTTCCGAGGGTATTTGCGCGAGAGTGAATTGCTGCCTTGCGCGCGGTTGACGAAGCGGAACTTCGAGGGCATCGCGTTCGATGAGTACACTGCGCTATGGGCCGAAGAATTGAAGCGCATTGCTGCATCGTTTGTGCAGGGCGAGGCGGCAGTTGATCCGAAGATTCCGCCGGGAAAGAATAACTCGTCTTGCGAGCATTGCCATCTGACGGCTCTTTGCCGCGTCGGGGAATTGGCGAGCGATGATTCCGATTCCGAGACGGAGGGAGAGAACGATGAGTAGTCCTACACAGCACGCCGCACCCTCTGACGCAAGTGTTCGCCGTAAGGTTCTGAAGACCTCGCAGTCATGGATGCTGCAGGCACCGGCTGGTTCGGGAAAGACTGAATTGCTGATGCAGCGATTCCTGGCGTGTCTTGCGAAGGTTGATCAGCCGGAGTCGGTGCTTGCCATTACCTTCACGCGGAAAGCCGCCGCGGAGATGCGCAACCGCATTCTCTCCACGCTGCAACGCGCCGAAAAGCTGAGCGATGAAGAGATTTTAACGCTTCAGGATCATCAGCGGGAATCGTTGCGGCTAGCGCGCGAGGTTCTCGAAACTTCTTCCATGCTTGGCTGGAATCTTCTTGAGCATCCAGCACGGTTGCAGGTTCGCACGCTAGATTCCTTCTGCGAATCGCTTGCGCAGCGCGCGCCCTTCAAAGGACTGCTTGGAGGCGTTGCGCAGGTTACGGAAGATGCGCGGCCGCTTTACGAACTGGCGGCGCAACGTGTGATCGATGAGCTTGTGGATCCCGGAACGCGAGGCGATGCGGTCGCGGCATTGCTCGCGCGCATGGACAACAACGTCAGCGGCGTTCGTGATTTGCTGATCTCGATGCTTGCAAGGCGCGATCAGTGGCTACACTTTCTGGGACGCTCGGATGCCTTCGATTCCTCGCAACAAGAGACGCTCAGACGCAAACTTGAAGCCGCGCTGGTGCTTTCGGTGGAAGAGGACCTGGCGTTGATTCACAAGCATGCCCACACGGTTCTGAGCAAAGCGCAACAGGATGAGATTCTTGCGTTTATAAGTTATTCGGCAAGCCAGCGTGCGGATTCCGCCGGTGCTCCCGCGTCGGTGATCGACTCAATTGCGGCGAGCGCGGATGTGGTTTCAATTTCATCAGCAGATTCGGGATGGCCTGCGCCGAAAGCAAGAAATCTTTCGGTCTGGCGCAATATCTGCGAATTTCTGCTGACTGCGAGCAAGCCAGCGCTTCGTAAAACGGTGAATGTGCGCAACGGTTTTCCGTCGGAAACGGCCGAACAGAAAGCTCAGCGAAAGCGATGTCTGGATTTTTTGGAGGCTTTGTCGCAGCAACCGGGTGCGCAGGATCTATGCGATGTGCTGAGCCGGATTCGCCGCCTGCCTGATCCTCACTACACGGAGTCGCAGTGGCAGTTCATGCTCGCTGTTCTGGAAGTTCTGCCGTTGGCCGCGGCCAATCTGAAAATTGTGTTCTCCGAACAGGCTCGGATTGACTTTGCCGAATACGCGCAAAGGGCGTTGGCCGCTATTGGAGAGGAAGGCGACCCTACGGAGTTGGGGCTTCAACTGGGCTACCGCATACGCCATATCCTCGTAGACGAATTTCAGGACACTAACCGAGTTCAGGTTGAGTTGCTCGCTCGTCTGCTCCGTACGTGGGAAGCGGATGAGGAGTGTTCCACTTTTTATGTCGGCGATCCGATGCAGTCGATCTACGCGTTTCGGCAGGCAGACGTTGCCATCTACCAGCAGGCGCGCGCTGAGGGCATTGGAGGCCACCAGCACGGTTTCGACCGCCTTACTCAGAATTTCCGATCGCAGCAGAGTCTGGTGGAGTGGTTTAATCGCGTTTTTCCGCTGATACTTCGCGAGGACAGCGATCTGACGAACGCGGTTCAGTATGCTGAGGCTGAGTCGTCGCGCCCAGTACTGGACGGACCGGCTGTGCAGATCCGCGGCTTTGCCGACGGCGCTCGCGAGGAAGAGGCAAAGCATCTGGCGGAGTGCATTCGGCGGGAACTCGCGATACCTACGCCAGCTGATGAGAATCCTTCGACCCTCGCGGTTCTGGTGCGCTCGCGAACTCATCTGCCGCATCTGGTGGAGGCGTTCCGCTCCGCTGGAATTGAATATCGAGCGGTGAAAACCGACCGGCTTTCGGAGCGTCCTCTGATTCGCGACTTGGAAGCATTGCGTACTGCGCTTGCGGATCTTGCTGACCGCACCGCGTGGCTTGCAGTCCTGCGCGCGCCATGGTGTGGTCTTGCGCTGGCTGATTTGCTGGAACTCTGTCGCGGAGATGAACGCTCCACGGTGCGCGAGCTTTTGCGGCAGCGTTCGTCGATGCTCTCTGATCATGCGCAGACGGCGCTGGCACGTTGCGTTCCTGTGCTGGAGGATGCACTGTCCCGGCAAGGACGGGGGTCAGTACGCGCCCTGGTCGAATCCACATGGTTGCGACTCGGTGGGCCGGTCTGTGTCACTGACCGTGCGCAGGGAATTCGCGACGCCGAGACCTATTTCGCACTGCTGGATGCGGAGTCGTCGGCGGGAATGGTGCGCGATCCGGAGAACTTTGCGAGAAAATTGGACGACCTGTTTGCTCCTGCCGACACACGCAGCGGTATTCGAGTGGAGATCATGCCCATCCATCAGGCAAAGGGATTGGAGTGGGACGTGGTTTTTCTGCCTGCGCTGGAGCGCTGCACGCGGCAGGATGAGAAAAGCCTGCTTTATTGGCGGTTGCGTCGTCGCGGCGAGGACGAATTCCTCTTACTCGGACCGATGGAAGCTGCCGGAAATAGCGATCGCAAGGCGGCCACGATTGAGGGATATTTGCGTGACATCGCCAGTGAATGTTCGCTCGAAGAGTTGAAACGTCTCTTCTATGTGGCCGCCACGCGCGCTCGAAAGCGGCTCTATCTTTCAGCTGCATTGTCTGCTAGTGGCCAACCCAAAACAGGTTCCATACTGCGGTTGCTTTGGGATGTGCCGGGAATGCAACAGGAGTTTGCGCCTGCTGAGTCGCTGGAGGTGAGTGCAAGCGTCGCCCACCAAAAGGAGAAGACTCCGTCGGAGTTATTGCTGCGGCGCTTGCCCTTGACGTTCGTTCCGCCACAAGCTCCTGAGCCGTTGCAGTGGAGTTGCTCGCATCGAAGAGGGGAGGAAGGGCAACATAGTTTTGATTGGGCTGGTGAACTTGCGCGACATGTGGGAGTGGTAGCGCACAGCTTCCTTCAGCGCATTGCCTTGGAAGGTCTTTCGAACTGGGATGCGCGGCGCGTCGCGGCTGCACGACCGGCAATTGTGGCGTCGTTGTTGCGCTCCGGCGTGGAGCACGGAAGGCTGGAGGAGGGAACTGTTCGCGTCACAGAGGCGCTATGCAAGACACTCGAAGATGAGCGTGGCCGATGGCTGCTCTCGCCGCAAGCTGAGCATAGGTGCGAGCTCAAGGTATCGGCAGTCATTGAAGGAGAGATGCAGCACGTGCGGATTGATCGTACATTCATCGAAGATGGAACGCGTTGGGTAATCGACTACAAGACCAGTCCGCAAGAGGGCGGAAACCTTGAACGTTTTTTGCGAATGCAGGTGGAAAAATATCGTCCGGATATGCAGCGCTATGTTCGCGTTCTTGGTATGTTCGATCCGCGCCCAATACGTTGCGCGCTCTACTTTCCGCTGCTGGGCAGACTTTGCCCGATAGAAGTGTAGGTTTTAAGACTTTGGAATCACAATGATCGCGTGTAGGCTAAGGCTGGAGAGTATATAACGTCAAATGTACCTTCTGCCGGAAGCCGCTCGCATTCATTCTTTTATTACCTCCATAACTGAGTTTTGGTTTGTCGCACTCAGTTCGATCTTTTTTCTAGTGGACCCGTTCGCCGCTGTTCCGCCCTTCATTTCCATGACAAGCCGGGCAGATTCCAAGGCCCGCCGACGTATGGCTTCCCGCGCGGCTTGGACGTGCTTTATTGTCCTCACCCTCTTCGCGCTTTCGGGGACATTCATCTTCAAATTGTTTGGCATTACGCTGGCCGCATTCGAAATCGCTGGCGGACTCATTCTTCTTTTGATTGGCATCGACATGCTGCAGGCGCGGCGATCAACCCAGGAAGGCGTGAGCGAGACAGAGGAGGGTGCGCTTAAGGAGGATATCAGCATAACACCACTTGGTGTCCCCTTGCTCGCCGGTCCAGGCGCGATTTCAACCGTAATGGTCTTGATGGGAGCTTCCCCGAATTGGAAGCACACAATACCGGTCTTCGTCGGGATCGCATTTACGGCCTATGCCAGTTACATTATTTTGGCGTCAGCCGACCGTGTGCGCAAGCGAATCGGAGAGACCGGAATTCGAATCATGATGCGGATCATGGGGCTGATGTTGACGGCGATTGCGGTGCAGTTCGTAATCAACGGCCTGGCCCGGATGAACATAATCAACGTTTCACCGCCATAGCCGGTTCGCTTCGAGAAACAAAGAAGGGGCACGGCTGAACCGTGCCCCTTCCCGTTTGAGTTAGGACTAGAAGCGGACGCTGTAATCCGTTTCCTGCTCCATGTGGATCGTGTCGACAAACCTGACTTTGCGCGAAGCCATTTTCATGACCAGCGAGGAGGTGCGGACACCTCCGCCGAAGAAGCGGACACCCCGCATGAGCGCGCCGTCAGTCACGGCGGTCGAGGCGAAGATGATGTTCTTTCCAGGAGCCAGTTCGTCGGCAGTGTAGATTTTCGTCACGTCCTTGATTCCGTACTGTGTCATGCGCTCACGCTGCTCGTCAGTGTAGCCGACCAGCCTGCCCACCATGTAGCCGTTGAGGCAGCGCATGGCGGCTGCGGTAATGACGCCTTCCGGCGCGCCGCCCGTACCCATTACGGCATGGACGCCGGTGCCAAGGACGGCAGCCGCGATTCCCGGAGCCAGATCGCCGTCGGTGATCAGCTTGATACGCGCTCCCGCCTGGCGAATTTCAGAGATCAGCTTCTGATGGCGCGGACGTTCGAGCACGATGATCACGAGGTCTTGCACGCTGCGTTGCAGAGCCTTGGCTATGTTTTCCAGGTTTACGGACGTCGGAGCTTCCAGATCCACAGCTCCTTTGCAGGCCGGGCCGACTACGATCTTTTCCATATAGCAGTCAGGCGCATGCAGCAGTCCGCCGCGTTCGCTGGCAGCCAGTACGCAAATCGATCCCGGGGAACCGGTCGCGCAAAGGTTTGTGCCCTCCAGCGGATCGACAGCAATGTCAACTTCGGGATAGACGACTCCGTCCACTGGCGGGCGTCCTACTTTCTCCCCGATGTACAACATTGGAGCTTCGTCACGCTCGCCTTCGCCGATCACGATGGTTCCACGCATAGGCACTGTCTCCATGACGTGGCGCATTGTCTCGGTTGCTACGTGATCTGCGTATTTGCGGTCGCCGGTCCCCATTTGCCGCGCTGAAGAGATGGCCGCTGCTTCAACCACTCGCAACATTTCCAGTGCGAGATCCGATTCCAGGTTGGTCTGGATATTGTCTTCCAGATGAACTGAGTTACTCTGAAACTGTGTCGCCATGATTGCTCCTGCTCCTCCGTCCGTGACTTCTATTTTCCTGATCGGCTTGTGCCGTTTTGCTCCGTTTTACTCTGGAAAAACATCGGCTCCGTTCAATTACGGAGCCGATTTTGTTACGAAACTCAAATAGCGTCAAGCTCTGTAATTGCCGCTCCTAGTATTAGCGTGTGAATATCGTGCGTTCCCTCGTAAGTCTTCACCGCTTCGAGGTTCGCCATGTGCCGAAAGACCGGATATTCATCTGCAATGCCGTTCGCACCGAGAATATCGCGCGCTATGCGCGCGCACTCCAAGGCCATCCACACGTTGTTCCGCTTGGCCATGGATATATGGGTATATTTGGCTTTTTCCTGATCTTTCAGGCGTCCTACCTGAAGCGCCAACAGTTGAGCTTTGCTGATTTCGGTGATCATCCAGACCAGCTTTTCCTGAACGAGCTGGTGGGATGCGATGGGCTGATTGCGGAACTGCTTGCGGAACTTGGCGTACTGCAGAGCTGTATCGTAGCAGGCCATCGCCGCGCCGATCACGCCCCATGCAATGCCGAATCGGGCTTGATTCAGGCACATCAGCGCTGACTTCAACCCGGAGGTATGCGGGAGCAGGTTTTCCCTCGGAATCCGTACGTCCTGCATCGAGAGTGAGGATGTAACCGAGGCCCGCAGCGACCATTTTCCGTGCACGTCGCGGGCAACGAAGCCGGGACGGTCGGTTTCAACCAGAAATCCGCGAATATTGCCCCCGTGCTCCTCGCTGATTGCCCAGATCACGGCCACGTCTGCAATCGAACCAGATGTGATCCACATTTTTTCGCCGTTGAGCACATAGCTGTTGCCGTCCGGTACTGCGCGGGTGCGCATCGCCGCCGGATTTGAGCCAGTATCAGGCTCAGTCAATCCGAAGCATCCCAGCTTTTCTCCTTTAGCCATCGCGGGGAGCCAGCGCTGCTTCTGCTTATCACTGCCGAAGGCATGGATCGGGTACATTACCAAGCTGCTTTGCACGCTGACAAACGAGCGCAGCCCGCTGTCACCCCGTTCCATTTCCTGCATAACAAGGCCGTACTCCACGTTAGACATGCCAGCGCAGCCATAGTCCTGAAGCGTGCAGCCAAAGAAACCAAGTTCGGCCATTCGCGGCACCAGTTCAGCAGGGAACCGGCCTTGTCTATTGCACTCTTCGATAATGGGAATGAGGTTGTCTTCCACGAACTGGCGCGCAGTGTCGCGCACCATGCGTTCGTCTTCGGTCAGAAGAGAATCGAATTCGACGAAATCAACGCCGCGGAACTTGAGTGCCATGAGATTACCGAAAAATCTGTGGAACCAAATTTGAGCGCGCAGGAACTCTTGAAGGTAACAAAGCAGGATTCGCAGGTCAATAACTCTCGATCACCGCGGCCTGTGATTTTTAGGAATTACTATCCCAGTGGCCTCGACCCGATCTCTACCACTGGTTCCGTCTGCATAACTCGGTAATGTGCGCGACGTGGTGCCGGCCGTGCCATGCGTAAATTCCGAGCATCTGGTCGAGAGACATCACACCGTGTTCAGGGTGGACCACCGTCCGCTCCCAGTCTTCGGGCCTGAGGGTGCGGAGCAAGGCGACCCATCGAGCGTGCAAATTCTCCGCCAGAGCCAGACTTACGTCGATCGGCGTGACGCGACTGTCGGCCAGTTCGGCCCAGGCCGCTTCATTATAGGTGGTGATTGTCGGATTGTCTTCGGTGAGCGCCAGCTTGAATCGGATATAACCGTTGAGATGGCTGTCTGGAAGATGATGGGTCACCTGCCTTACCGTCCACCCACCCTCGCGGTATGGGGTGTCCAGCTGTTTTCCGTTCAGGCATGCCAGTGCCTGCTTGAGACGCTCCGGCATTTGCGCAATATCGCCAATGAGCTGTTTGCGTTGATCGGGTGTATTTGGACCTTTTGTCTTATCGAATTTCCCGATCGGGAAACGTAGATCTTCCATTTGCTCCTCCGCACTTCCGTGAAACAGCTTTAACGCCTAACCCAAAACGCCGTTTGTGAAACTATAACGGTTTAGATGCGCCAGTCTGAGTGGATTCAGGCCCGCCCGGCAAACTCCCGCGTTTCTGTGGACACCTTAACTTTTTCGCCTTCTTTAATAAAGAGCGGAACGCGGATTTCGATGCCAGTTTCCAGTGTGGCTGGTTTCGTCACGCTACCGCCGCCCGAGTCGCCACGGACTCCGGGTTCGGTGTAGGTGACGAGCAACTCCACGTGGGTTGGGAGCTGTAACCCAATCGGGTTGCCATTGTATTTCTGCATCTCGACAACGGCGCCTTCCACGAGGAAATCCTTAGCGTCCCCAATCGTTTCGCTGGAGAGAGCGAGCGTCTCAAAGCTCACCTGGTCCATGAAGTGGAAACTTTCCCCATCGCTGTACAGGTAGGAAGCGGGGACCGTCTCCAAGTCCGGCTCCTTGAACTTTTCGCTGGCTTTGAATGTCCTATCGAAAACAGCGCGGGTAAGCAGGTTGCGCATTTTCAATCGGACTAGAGTCTGGCCGCCCCTCGCGGTGGGCGTGTTCACCTCCACTTCCAGGCAGTGGAAGGGAGTGTTTTCAAACTCGAAAAACATTTTGCGCTTAATATCGATGGCTTCAATCAACGCTGCCATAATTACCTCTGAACGTAGGGTCGGAAGCGCGGGAATCTAAGGAATCCTGTTTCGGCTTCGCAGCAAATAATCCTTAGGATAACAGGTGAACCAGCCACTTCTGGTCACAACAATTTCAACAGCTTAGGTGTGGTAGAGATGTTCGGCGCGGAGTCGTCTGGAATTCGAATTTGAGCAGGCTGCTTTCGCCTTCGTATTTTTAAGGTACAATCAGAGAGCTACCCGGTGGTGCGGCAGTCACTCTTTGCGACCGTGCTGAGTTTCCGCACGTCCAGCCACCGCGGGTTCCGGTGTAAGCGAAAGCTTCCTGGGTGGTTTCCGGGCAGAAGCCCGCAAGGTTCTTCCGTGCGGTGTCCCATGCCCTGCCAGAGCAATTCCGCCGAGCCATGCGCCGGCCCTCAAGAGGAGTTTACAGAATGGCTAAGATTGCAAAAACAGGCGATCGCAAGAAGGTGATGGACACTACTAAGAGCACCAACTGCCCGAAGTGCGACAAGCCCACCCGGATCGTGAAGCGCGTGAAGGATCGCGAGCGCAATGTTCCAGGCGGTATCTTCATCTCTTGCTCCGCTTGCGAGTTCTACGAAAAGCTCTAACGTTTACACCAGCCGAAGAGTCAAAAACGCGCCTCGTACGAGGCGCGTTTTCAGTTTTACGCGAGCGCGAACTCTTGGTGTAGATCAAGCTGCTTTGTGATCCTGAAAATCGGTTTCCTGCAAAGCCGATTGCCATACGCTTTTCGCCGAAGCCGGAATAATGACGCGGCTGGCCCCCGTAATAAGGCGGGCACCTCGATGGAAGGTGATGTAGGCCCAGAACCACTCCCAGAGAACCTGCGCGCGGCTCTTGAATCCTATAAGGGAGACCAGGTGGACAAAGAGCCAGACGAACCAGGCGATGTGTCCAGATACCTTGAGGCCCTTTATATCTGCAACGGCAGAGGAGCGGCCAATGGTAGCAAGGCTGCCCTTGTCGTTGTAGTGGAATTTCTTACGATCCTCGCCCTCGAGTTCTGCCAGAATTGTGTCGGCGGCGAACCGACCCATCTGGATCGCTGCAGGCGCAACGCCGGGGACCGGCCTCCCGTTCTCCTGCTTTATGGAAGCCATGTCTCCTACAACGAAAACATCGGGGTATCCGGGAAGGGTCAAATCAGGCTCAACCCTGACGCGGCCCGCGCGGTCGATAGGCGCTCCGAGGAGTTTGCCCAGCGGGGATGCGGAGACTCCAGCGGCCCAGAGCACGACCGAAGCGGGAAGGGAACGACCGTCCAAGCAAACGTGAGATTGGTCAATGCCAGTAACGGGCGTACCGGTCAGAACTTCGACGCCGAGTGCTCGCAACTGCCGCTCGGCTGAGGCCGAGAGTTCCTCGGGAAAAGAAGCAAGAATTCGTGGCCCGGCTTCGATGAGCAGAACTCGGGTGCTCCTGGGATCGATGGAGCGAAAATCCGAAGCCAGGACGTGTCGAGCGATCTCGGCAATTGCGCCCGCGAGTTCAACACCGGTTGGGCCGCCTCCAATCACGACAAAGTTTATGTCCTGCTGTATGTGGCTGAAGCGGGCACGGCGTTCGGCAATTTCAAACGCCAGCAACATGCGGCGCCGAATCTCGGTGGCATCTTCAACGGTCTTCAGGCCGGGGGCGTAGGTTTCCCACTCCGGATGTCCGAAATACGCATGGGTAGCCCCGGCGGCAACGATCAGGTAGTCATATGACAGCTTGTCAGTATCAAGCAGGACTTTGCGATGCTGGAGATCGAAGCCCGTCACTTGAGCCAGCAGAACGGAGACGTTGTCATTGTCCTTGAAAATGTGTCGAATCGGGTACGCAATCTCACCCGGAGACAGTGCCGCCGTAGCAACTTGGTAAAGGAGAGGCTGAAAGGTATGGTGGTTACGGCGATCAACCAGAGTTACTCTGACATCTGCTTGGGCAAGAACTCGTGTGGCGTAAAGTCCAGCGAAGCCCGCGCCAACTACAACAATGTGAGGAATCGAATTCTGCATCTTAGGATATCTACCCCCGACCGTTGAGATCGGCAGCTAATATCTTGATGAGGCGTTTCCTTTGTAGGAACCAATATATTCGGGGACGACGAATGCCGGAGAGTCGGGTGACGCCGCGTTTGCTCGTGCCGACCGTGCTGAGCGAGACGTTGTCTTAGCAGAATCCTATAATCGTCGACCCTTGTTTCTGTCGTACTGAGGAAGATATTTTATTCCGAACCATCCGCTCATGTTGTACTTCGGATCGCGGCTGCCGGTTAGCAGAGGAATCAGCACGCGTTCTGTTTGCACTCCCAGCTCCAATTCCAGACTACGCTTAAGTTGCACAGTAGAAACGATGCGGAAATCGTTCTGTGTTCCTCCACCTTGGAGAAACTGCGGACTGATGTAGTGGTTACGGAAGCTCAGTTGAACAGTGTTGCGTGGTGAAATCCAGTACGTGCTCGAAGCCTGCCATGAAACTCCCGCCCGTCCTACCGTGTCGCCTATCAACAGGACCTTGTTTGTGTAGCCGTCGCGGTAACTGGAGTTCCAGTAATTAAAGCCGTTGGGGAGTCTCGGATCTTGCGAAGCTGTGTAAGCGCCTTCTATTCGCAGGTCGAACTTTGCGAGGCTTCCGGGCAGTCGCGCAAAGTACAGCCCAGGGCGGAACGCGGAGCGAGCCGGCGCGGCCAGTGGTGAAGGGTTGTCATCGCAGAAGCTATCGCTATACAGCGTCACGGGTATCTTTGGCAGCTTCCAGGAAAAATCCACTGCTGCCCGCCGGTCGCCCGGATCATTGGCATCAGTGTTGGACGTAAGGTTCCCAGGACCGCCGTTGTCTACATTGAAGTAGCTGTCCCAAATGTGGCCGAAGGTGGTTCCGCGGCCTACTCCCAGGAATACGATAGTGCGCGAGAAGCCGATTTGCAGATCTTTAAACGGCTCAAACGTAATCTTTTCGCCATGTATCCATGGCTGCGGACGATACTTGTGTCCCTGGAGCTTTCCATAGAACAGATCGACGCGAGCCTTGCCGAGTATTGGAATTTTGTAGGGGACGTCGTTGGTCAATCTCGCCATCCAGATTGGCTCAGCATTATTGCTTTCCAGAAAAGCCCCTCCGTTTGCTGGTCCCCACCACAAACTCTGCTTTCCCAGTGTTGCCGTCCAGCGGCTAAAGGAGACGCCCACATAGGCATCCAGCAGCCTGAATTCATCTACCTTCGTGCTGCCTTGCGTCAGCACCTGGCTGGGCTGTACAAAGTCGCGGTGTGCCAGGCTATCGATTGCTGCCGCGGAAGGTGCCCTGAGAGATGCCGCATGTTGATATTCGCCGCGAACATAAGCAAAACCGGCGCGGTATTGCAGAAAACCGGAGCCGCCCGTGATGTGGTTGGAGCCCTGACCATATGGGCGTCCGAAGTCGTTCGGTATTGTTTGTCCGAAATGGAAGCTGTCGCGCACTGGCGTGCCCCCAACCTGGAGCGTCCGTGAATACGACGATTCGAGTGCGAGTTGCTCTAACTCGCTGTTCAATTCGGGAGCGAACTCGCGCTCCAAAGTCTCCTGCAACTTGTCGGCTTCGTCGCTGTGTCGCATTTCTCTGGCGCGTTCCAGAAACCGAGCAACCTGAAGCCGGGTCCAGGGACGCATCCCAAGCACCTCAGCTTGCGAACCCGTCAGCACTGCGAGCCTCTCGACGACGGGATAAACCCAGCTATCTAAAGGCACATATACCGATCCAGCATGGGCAAAAGCAGCCGTGGAAAGCGTAATGAGCATCAGAATAGTTGAAAGCGAGGTTGCGGCAACGCGCAGAAGTGAGAATGCTATCGACAAAGGACTGAGGCGCATACTCCACGATTCCTTACCCAGAAG
>Ga0268360_1001474_pt1 | contig 24046 bp, 16 predicted proteins | sample BioMet11_FD_192465 | JGI IMG/M metagenome (GOLD analysis project Ga0268360, IMG submission 192465) | Sewage microbial communities from Oakland, California, United States - Biofuel 11 (Illumina Assembly) | ecosystem: Engineered > Wastewater > Sewage > Unclassified | place: USA: California... | reverse complement strand
TGAGGAAGTATCTGCGAGATACTCCTTTTCATTAAGATAAGCTGCAACAATAGTCCCGTCGGGAGCAGGCGTACCGTCAATGAGAGCAACTCCTATTACTGTCATCGGAAGTATCGGGGGGGATGGAGGGACGTCCTCAGCTGCCATACAACCCTGGGAGAAAGCCAGGAAAAAAAACAGTAGCATGGATGTTCCTAAAAGTCCATTTTTTAATTTTTTATTCATTGTAGACCTCCAGTTATATGTGAACAACAAAAAGAAAAAGAGCTATTCAGCCTGAACAGGCTGAACAGTCAACTGTTTCAGTAATTGCACTTACTCCATACTCGAATAGTCGGACATCTCCGGTTTGTACGAGTTTTCGATAGATGCGTAGGTACCTGCATCCTTCATGAAGATCCAGTAACCCTGTCCGGGTACCATACAGCCATCGGTTTGAAGTGCTCCAACTGGTCTTGGATCAGTGCTACTCAGGTATTGAATAGATGTAGATCCATTTCCAAGTAGGCTATCTGTCATGCTAGGAATTATGCCGCCCCAACCCTCACTGGAACCATAAGTCATTAGGTTGGAGAACCTGTAGTCTCCAAGAAGCTCAAAGTCATTGAGCGAAGACAAAGTTGTGGACCAGGGTGCATAATACGAAGAGGTATGCCCTATCATGTGCCATCCAGAAGTGAGCTCAAGAGAAGCAGGCACACCAGGGTCAGTACTAGATGACATTCCCTTGAACTGGACATTGGTCACGCGAGACTTTTCAGTGTAGACCCAGTAACCCTTGCACGGCTCAATAGTCTCAGGGAACTGCCAGCATGAACCGTCCCAGTAGAGGACTGTACTGCCATTGCCAAAGACATCTTCAGTACAGGCTTTCGAAGAAACAAGTGCCTTCGGCACGGATTTCAGGTTCCAGCCTTCCTCAAGCGTGATAGTCATATCTTCATATGTCCTTACAGGCCCACACATTGAGAAATTAGAGTTGTAGTTGCTTGCGTTGTCCCGAGCAATTACAGCCACCCAGTAATCCTTGCCGTAAATAAGGTCTTTCCCGTCGATTGCTTCAATGCACAGATCCGTAACACTTGAGTTTTCTAATTTCTGGTTTGGAGTCTGTGACCCATCTGTATGAGTTTCTAACCCGGTTGTGTTTACCTTCTGCATATCCTCAATACAGCCTGGCTTAGATGTGCTGATATAAACCTCATATGGCATATCGGCAAGATCTGCATCAGTGCTTGCATTCCAGCTAACCATCAGCCCTGGATAATCATTCACATACTGCCAGTAAGTTAAACCAAGTGCATCTACAACATTCAGGTTTGCAACACAAGCCGGAGCAACACTGTCAACTGAGAAAGACTTCACAGAAGGCTGGTAAATCCTGCCGCTTGTAGAGTCGGTGATAACTACTGTCCAGTTTTTGTTCACTCCATCTTTTATTGCAGCTGTTATTGAATAGTTGTCTTCACCAACAACGAAGTCGCCAATATCGCAATCTTCGTCGTCGCAGCACGGTAAGTCCTCATCTTCCTGGTCGCAACTTGCATCTACTTCCTTACCATCAATGAGAAGCTTGTAGTTGAAAGGCAGTCCTGCCCCCTCCCCATTCTGTCCTGCAACAGTGAAGGTAAATGTCGGGTTTGAGGAAACGTATCCTCCATCCGGAGAAACGAGAGAGACACTAAGCCCGTCAAGGCTCACATAAAAGTCCCGAACTTCACTTGTAGCTTTGTTTCCAGCTCCGTCTTCAACAGAAACCGACCAGTTGTGGACGCCATCAGGAAGTTCAAGTTCCTTAGATATGGATTCGTCAGCCTTTGCAGTCCCAGAAAATTCATCCCAGGAATAGGCAGAGAAATTCTCAGCAAGTTGTCCATCTATATACAGCTGGTATGACAGATCAAGATTATATTGAGCAGCTAAATCATCCTTACAGGTAAAGTTGAACTTAGTAGCACCTATTACCTCTTTGTAGCAATCCTGAGGAGAAATAAGTGTCACACTGGGACATTTAGTGTCTACATACAGAGCACGAGACCCGGTTGTGTGTGTGTTTCCGTAACTGTCTCTGGTACTAATTTCCCAGGTGTGATAACCGTCAGCGAGTTCAAACTCAAGTTTTTTATATGCACCAGAGGTTATAACCCCACTACTCTTTTGGGCGCCGTCGAGAGAGAAAGCGTAGGTAAGTTGACTCCCAGACTGACCGTATGAATCGTATGCAGTGAAGTTAAAGGCGACACACTTTTTGGCAGCAAACTCGGAGGTAGGGCTAACTATCGTTATGTATGGGTCACTAACGTCAAACCCGTCAGTGAAAGATTCATCTCCCAGCAGATTACCTAAATCGTCATAGCCAGATATGTCTATATCCAGAGGACCGCTTACATCATCTGGAACCTCAAAGTCATAAGCAAAGGTGTCATCATCTATTTGATCCATTGGATCAGCAGTCACAAAATCAGCGCCTACTAAGTTTACATTACTAACTCCGGATAAGCCGTCTCTAATCGATATAGTGGCGTTATCAACAGGCTTGCTGAAATTCGCGGTGATATTTACAATGTCCCCCGGTCTAAAAGGACCGGTTTTGTCATATCCGATACTGATGTTCAAATAGTCATCAAGGTTAAACACAAATGCGTCAGTATCTTTTGCAGGTTCACCATTCAGCAGCAGATCTCCGGTTAAATTATATGCGTTTATATCTACACTTAAATTACCACTTATTATACTCGCTGGAATAGTATAGTTATAAACAAAGGAATTATCATCAGTATCCAGTGGATCCATAGACTCATTAACTAAAGATGAACCAGTATTGTCAGTGATCATTATATTGGCGTGATCAACAGTTATATTGAAATCAGCGCTGATGGTCACAGCATCGAGCGGCAGAACGTTGGTTTTGCTGTATGTGACATTAACGCTTGAATCTTCTTCAGCTGCACTTACTACCCCTAGTAAAAGGGACGTAATTAGCAGTGCACTAAATAGTATTAATCTTTGTTTCATATTTTACACCTAGATTCCGCAAATATCCAATTTTCTTCCAGTTTAAACATTGAATAGATCTTTATAAATAATCTTTTTGAGTTGAAAGATATAGCAGATCCCAGCTATTTAAATGGTCTCGACAAACAGTGTATTAATATTGAGATAGTTGAAAGCTCAATAGGTCAATAAATTAATACTGTTTGAGAACTACAGATTATATTTTACCCCTATTTTTCAACCCAACCCCCTCTATATAATTAAACTGGTATTATTATCTGTTCGGTTGACAAGAAACCCAACGCTTCTCCGAAATCGTTTTTGGTAGAAGTGGGGTAACATTTGTTCCTGATGCGGCAAGTATTAGCCTCTCTGTTCTTGCTGCTCAGGGAAGTGATAATCCTGTTTTTGCATCAGTGCTGACTGTATAGCCCTGAACATCATATATGTGCCCGCTAGCGAAAGGCGAAAATTTGTTGTGAGCTAAATTTCCACCGACTGCAATATTTTAATCTTAATGTATGGCACACATCTTTGTATATTATCTTAGGATGATAATATAGCTAAGATTACACGATAACTAATATAAATCTTTCTGACAGAATAGAATAATTAAATTTAATTAGTGTTAAAAAAGAACTTAATGTATATTAATAAAAATTCTTTAGAATGTAAAGTGAAAAGATTGCGATTTTTTGAAGCACATTCCAAAATTATTAAATATTGGTTCTTAAAAAAGTAATGTGTGAAAAATATAAAAATACAAAGGGTAGAAGATTCAGAAACTAAAAATTTTTGTTTTAAAAGACATTTTAGAGATATTTCAAGGCTGGAAACAAAGAAACTCCTGAGAGAAAGAAACCACGTTATCTTTATTGAAATCAAAGCTGATAAACTTGAAATGTGGAAAGCGCATATTTAAATAAAAACATTTTGGCTCTTCGTTGTTTTGTGTGGATATCCTCATAATATTCTCATAAAAACCGATGCGGTCTTGAGTTGAAAATCATCTTATCCATACGGAATAGCGAAGAGCCAACATTTTTTTATGCGAAAAAAGCGGGGGTTTTAAAATTCGATATACTTTCCAGAATTCTACCGAACTTTCAGTTCAGAGAGACTTTGTTCAGGATATGCAGGATTTTATAGCGATTTCAAAGGAAGTCATACCTCTGGAAAAATCAGCTATAACGATAAAAAATGAAAACCGAGAAAGGCGTGCAGTCTTCGAAAAAATGATTCAAGAAATAGATCTGTTTGAGAAGGAAATGAGGGAATGTATTGAGACCCTCGCAGCCGGAGTAGATTCACCTGAGATTCTTGAGGTAAAAGAGAAAACTCTTGAGACTTCCTCAAGCGTGGCGCTGGCAAAGAAAAATGAAAAACTTGCCGAGATTGACAGTGAGAATAAACTGGGACTCATGGAAATACAGCAGCTTGATACAAGGATACTCGCAGCTCTTAGCCCCTTTTTTGAAGACAGCATATATGGAGCCCAAAATGAATATTATGCCTTCATAGAAGATAAAACACTGAAGGGAAAGCAGGTTGGTTTTGTTGACAACCTGCAGTATGAGTTTGAACTTCTTTTTACACAGGACACCTTGAAGGTAAAAGACCTGCAAAACCTGACCTTGCCGATATGGTCAAAGGGCGGAATCCTATCCAGAGAGGAGAAAGTAAAAAAAATCGATGTATCCGACTTTTATATAAAGAACATTAATTATGAGAAAAATAACCTGAAAACCGTACTTGAAGATAAGGATGCGGAAAATAAGTTCACAATCTCCTCGGACGAGAAAGCTTTTCTGATTATACACAGGGACTACGAGATAACACGGGACCAGGAACTAGCTGCTGCCTTAAACAGGGACTCGGTAGATTCGTTCATAACAAAGCTAAAAGGGTTTTTCACCGAATTTGTGGGATCGAAGAAGCTCATTAATATCACATTTGACGGGAAAAACGTGATGGAAGAAAACAGAGTTTTTGAATGTCTGAAACTGATTGCTTCCATATACGGAAGACTGGTGATGGAATGCCTTGAAAAAGGATATACTGAAGGGGAAATAACTATCAAAATTGAAGAGCCAGGTGGAACGAGGACAGAAAAATATCTTGAAAAATCGGAAATTTTGAAAGAGCTGTCAACTATCGGAAGGGAAGGAGAAGATTTGGCTACACTCCTGAGGGTTAAGGAGGGTTAAGAAAAGATAGGCAGGCAAAATGGAGAGATCCTTTTGACGCAAGGCCAGAGTAACGTTGAGTTCTGGAGCGTTCCTGTGCCAGAAATGCTCCAGAGGCTCCAAACAACCTGCAAAGGCTTGAATAGCTCTGAAAGTAGTGAACGCCTTAAAAAATATGGTGCCAATCTCCTTAAACCAAAAAAAAGTTCAAATACCCTTAAAATATTACTTTCCCAGTTTAAGAGTCCAATTATTCTTATTTTGCTTTTTGCAGCAGGATTATCTTTCTTTCTTGGAGATACTACGGATACTGTAATTATTATAACCATTATCCTGATTAGCAGTTTGCTTGGTTTCTGGCAGGAGAAAGGAGCTGCAGATGCCTTTGAAAAACTGCTCAGTTCAGTCGAGGTGAAGTCAACAGTATTAAGAGATGGAGAAGGAAAGGAAATTCCTGTCGAACAAATAGTACCTGGGGACGTAATAATCTTCGGTGCAGGTGATATAGTTCCTGCAGATTGCCTGATTCTGGAATCAAAGGAGCTTTTTGTCAATGAAGCTACTCTCACCGGAGAAACTTACCCGGTGGAAAAATCAACAAAAACCCTGAAAGCAGAAACTCTTCTTGCAAAGCGTGAAAACTCACTCTGGATGGGAACCAGTGTGGAAAGCGGAAGTGGAAAAGCACTGGCAGTTGCTACAGGGAAAAAAACAGAGTTTGGGAAGATATCAGAAGAGTTAAGAACCAGTGCTCCTGAAACTGAATTTGAAAGAGGTGTTGCAAAGTTTGGCCATTTTCTGATGGAGGTTACCATGTTGATGGTCATTGCAATCTTTGCAATCAATGTTTATCTTCAGCGCCCGATTCTGGATTCTTTTCTTTTCTCCCTTGCGCTTGCAGTCGGGCTTACACCTCAACTTCTACCTGCAATTATAAGCGTTAACCTTTCTCACGGCGCAAGAGAGATGGCGGAAAATAAGGTAATTGTCAAGAGACTAGACTCTATTGAAAATCTCGGCAGCATGAATCTACTATGTTCCGACAAAACCGGAACTCTGACCGAAGGAGAACTTCAGCTTCATTCTATTCGGGATGTGAAAGGAGATCAGAGTGAAAAAATCCTTTTTTACGCCAGTCTCAATGCATATTACCAGAAAGGTTTTAAAAACCCTATAGACCGAGCAATCCTGGCACATAACAAACTAGATGTGGGAGAATATAAGAGTCTGGACGAAGCTCCCTATGATTTCATACGCAGGCGATTAAGCGTCCTTGTCTCAAAAAACGGGAATAGCCTGATGATCACTAAAGGTGCGCTCTCAAATATTCTTGAGATCTGCACCTTAGCAGAAGTAGAGCCTGGAAAAATTGTAGAAATTTCAGAGGTCAAGGAAAAAATAGAGCAGCAATATAAGGAGTTCAGCGAAAAAGAATTTCGAACACTTGGTGTTGCATACAGGGATATGGACAAGCAGACTAAAATCGAAAAAGACCAGGAAAAAGGAATGACCTTTCTCGGATTTCTCTTGTTTTTTGACCCATTGAAACCAGACATTGCAAAAACGATAGAAAACATGGAGCAACTTGGAATTTCTCTGAAAATAATTACCGGGGATAACAGGCTTGTGGCTGCCAGTATTGGCAAGGAGGTAGGGTTTAAAGCCTCAAGAATTCTAACCGGAAGCGAAATTTACCAGATGACAAGCGAGGCCCTTATAGGAAAAGTAAATGACATTGATATCTTTGCTGAAGTAGAGCCAAACCAGAAAGAACGTATTATCCTTGCACTCAAGAAGAGAGGGAACGTTGTCGGATATCTGGGAGACGGTATTAATGACGCGTCTGCTCTTCATGCAGCCGATGTAGGAATTTCAGTTGACAGCGCCGCAGATGTCGCCAAAGAAGCTGCACAAATTGTGCTGATGGAAAAAAGCCTGGATGCACTTGTAGAAGGTGTCAAAGGCGGAAGAAAAACCTTTGCCAACACCCTGAAGTATGTTTTCATGGCTACCAGCGCCAACTTTGGGAATATGTTCAGCATGGCAGGAGCATCCCTTTTCCTTCCCTTTCTTCCCCTGCTGCCCACACAGATCCTGCTAACCAATTTATTGACTGATTTTCCGGAAATGACTATAGCCACGGATACTGTTGATAAAGAACTGATTGAAGAACCACACCGCTGGGACATAAATTTCATCCGCAAGTTTATGATGGTATTTGGCTTTACCAGTTCGGTCTTCGATTACCTGACCTTCGGTACTTTGCTTCTCCTGCTACCGGGTATGATAGAACAATTCAGAACAGGCTGGTTCATAGAATCCGTTGTTTCGGCATCAATGATAGTGCTGGTAATCCGAAGCAGAAAGCCTTTCTTCAAGAGCAGGCCAGGAAAATATCTACTAGTGGCCACTATTCTCATTGTAGTCCTTACTCTTTGCTTCCCACTCACGCCTTTTGCAGCCCCCTTTGGGTTCAAACCCCTACCTTTACAGGTCATTTTAATTCTTGGAGCCCTAATAGTACTTTATATCATTACGGCTGAGGCGATAAAGAGAATTTTTTATAAAAAAGTAAAATTTTAAGAGCTACCTGTACTGACAGCTATGCTGACAGGAGAAAAACTGGTTTACCTTGAAGTTACTCAGGCTCGCCTTCATCATAACCTGTCCCATCCGGCAGAAAAGGAGTGAAGATAGCTACCGTAAACAGCAACAAAAAAGTGCCGTACATTTTGATCGTTGCCTCAAACGTAGCATAGAAAATGAAAACCACAAGCATGACCCAGACAATGAAACTGAGCTGAAGAGCAATTTTTACTCTATATAAATTTTCCGCGCTTTCGCTCAACAAAATCCCCCTTAAAGAATCCCTTAGAAATCCCAAGTAAAAATGATTCCCGATTGGATAAATAAGTGTTGTCAAAAAGAACGATCAAAAAACATCTCAAAAAATCGGAATGTAAAACATCTCCCTTCAAAGAGCTACCTGATATCATGGTAATCCTGAGCCCGGCAATGCTACATGCTGCGAATCTTCAGTATATAGCATAATGAATCTTCAGTATATAGCATAATGAATCTTCAGTATATAGCATAATGAATCTTCAGTATCCAGCACAATGAATCTTCAGTATATAGCATAATGAATTTTCAGTATCCAGCACAATGAATCTTCAGTATCCAGCATCAGGTAGCATGAATGATAACTCCAGAAACGTAGGCTGATCCTATAAGTATTGAAATTTAATAACTCGAATCCAACGGAGTATTAAATATCAATAAACCGGAGCAATTTATCTCCTTCACTCACACGCCTGAGAAAGTCTTCTCTGTCAATATAGGGGACTCCGGCAATTATTGAATCCGCGGCTTTCTTGCCAAGCCCGGGAAGCTCCCGGATGAGATTGGGAGAAGCGGCGTTAATAGGCAGGGGATACGGTATGCCAGTAATCGAGCGCATCCCGTGCCCTGTGACCGTAACATCAGTAAATTTCCGCAAAAGCAGAGAAGCAGGAATTCCAACCAGTAGTGGATATGAGCCAAGCTGCCTCCCAAATGTGATTCCTTTTTCCCGGACCTCACACATTACATCCCTGAGCACGGTACCTTCAGGCACCACACGCCGCAACATTGGGAGGTCAATATTCTTCCTTACCCTTTCCTTGTAGTCCAGAAAGAGCTTCTTGTGCTTCCTCGCAGCTTCGTCTCTTCCGTACATCGGGGTTCCGGGAAAAGCCATAACCTGACGGATATTGATCCTGCGCAGAAGCAGGTCCGAGTCGAGTACTTCTTTCAGGAAATCGTAATTGAGCTGGAAAGTTTTCCTGGACTCACCCATCAGCCCATGCACGAAATTGATGCCCGGAAGGATTTCGGGAAGCCCGTTTGCTCCTCGAACGGCTCCAAGCCTGTTCACAAGTTTGATCGCCTCAAAGACCTCTTCAGAGGTTGCCTTAAGGGAATTGGCTTCAATTACTACCATGTCGGCACTCTCCATCCCAAAAGCTGCCACGTCCCCTGCTGTATGATATTTAATTATCGTCTTCAGGATCTGTTCAGATTCTTCAGGATAAGTTGCAAGCGTAATCGGGTTTGCATTGTCCATATGGAGCACGGACAGCTCTGGAGCCGAGTTTCGGATTCCTCTATAGAGCCTTTCAATAGCAACTGGATCAGGCTTTGGAACAGGCCCCCCAGCGTCCTTGCCATGATAGGAAAAAAGATCCGGCTGCCTACCTATCCTGAAGTAGCGGGCTCCGTGGGAGTAGAGGGCGGATGCTTCAGAAATTACATCGTCTATGGGCCGGTAGTCTGAAGCCCCATAAAAAGGCTCTGTACAGAAAGAACAGTGAACTTGCCTTCCACAACCTCTGTAGGTCTCAAGCTCACACATGCAGTAAGGATAATCAGGGTGCTGACGAATCAAAAAAGCACCTCTGGGCCCCCAACGTCCGATTTCAGCTGTTGTCCTGAAGCGTTGCTCTACAGCCTCGGGGTTTCTGAGCTTCACAGCAGAACTTCCGTTAAAGCCGTCCTTAAAAAGATCATAGACAAAAGCTTCAAGGTCCATTCTGGCAAGCACTGCACCTGAAAAGTTTATCCTGCTTTCAGTACCTTTTGCGGCCTTCCCGCCTTCGCCACTGAAACCGAGCCTGATGGGCCCGCCTATAACTTTTACTCCATGCGCTGTCCGGAAAATTGTCTCGATCTCCCCGAGTGTAATTGGGGAAGCCCGAAGATATTTGCCTGGCACCGTCGTGCCTGCTATAATAATAACAAGGTCTGCTTTCCCTGTAAGTTCCCCTGCTCCAAGTGGGTTTTCTCGCAGGGTGTCAATGGTAATGTAATGAATGTCCTTTTCGGAAAGCCCGCGTTCTCTGAGAGCGCCTGCTATATAACGCGGATAAGGAGAAAGGTAAGGAGGAACCCCAAGACAGGCAGGTTCATCCACATAGCCGTCTATAATAAGTGCTTTCATGTAAATTCTTGTTTCCATTTGCTTGATAGTCGAAAGTATACAGTCCAGTCAGATATAAGTTACAGGTGAATTACAGATGTTAAAACAGTTGAAAGATATCTATTCAAGAGAATAAAAAAGTAAAAAACACTTCCACAGAAACAAAATAATCTGTTAAAAGATAAGAGAATGAAAATTTAAAAAATAATTAGGGCCGGGACCGAGAATCGAACTCGGGTCGTAGCCTCCACAGGGCCACAGGATGGACCTCTACCCTACCCCGGCCACAGGGGTCTGGTACTTCAGATTGAAGCAAGCTATAGAAGGAGTTTTTTTATATAAAGTTTTTGCCGGAAAAGGCAGGAGACCCTTCTCAGGAAAAGAACATCTTCTGTTTTCCGGCTTTCAAAACACATAAAAATTGGCTAAAAGTTCTTTATGGATCGGTATCAGAGTTCCTTAAGCTTTTCAAGGGCAAGTTTTGCAGCCTTTTCTCCCGAAAGAAGCATGCCTCCGAAAACTGGGCCCATTCTTGGGGAGCAGGTTGCGGCATTTGCAGCCATGCCCGCAACGATTAGGCCCGGATAAATTTCCTTGGTTGCATCAACAGCCAGGCGCTCTCCAACCTCTGACCACATAGGTTTTTCTCCGAGCTTTCCGAGGTTTCCGATTTTTGCATTGGGAATTTTCCTGAGAATTGTATTACATACAACCGCTTCATGCCCTGTACCGTCAATTACGAGTTTTGTTCGGATCATGAGAGGATCGACATGCAGGCGCTGTGCCGTGACAGGTCCCCAGTTGATGACGATTCCGGTAACCCTATCGTTTTCCCGGATCATGACATCTTCAAAACTTACAAGGTTAAAAACCTCAGCTCCGGCTGAAGTTGCCCCTGAAATAAGCTTCCCAACGGACTCTACGGAATTCGCCACATAGTACCCGGGCTGGTACTCTTTATACCTGATCCCGAAGTCGTCAAGGATGCGGCAGGCTTCTTCCTGTAAAACGATACGTGGGAACATCATGCCTCCAGCCCACATGCCACCTCCGAGCGATAACTTTTGTTCGTAAATGGCAACCTTTGCTCCGGCCTCTGCAAGATACTTTGCAGCCACCAGATTTGCAGGCCCTCCTCCTATAAGTGCCACATCAACTTCCGTGTAGTCAAGGAAGGTTTTAGAATACTCATCAAAAATTGCTCGTGTGATTATGACTTCGTCGAGTTCCATTTTAATCTCTCGTAAAGCTTCTAAATTAAAAGCCGGAAGAATATCCCGGCTTTTTATAAGGAACAAACCGGGAATTGTAAACCCCAATTTGTCATCATGAAAATTCACATTTTGATTATAGGCATTGCTTTTAAAGTTGTTGGAATCGGTGGAGTAGAAAGGAAAAATCGATGATGAATGTACTCGAAGAAAGTTTCCTCAAAACTGAGCCGTTATGCGAAGATTTCAGGGAGAGAACACCAGTCGAGATAAAACTACAGTTATTAAGCAACTAAACTTTCCCCGAAAAAAACAGAGTTGAGCTGGGGAACCCCGCAGCAAGCTCGCAGGGTATTCAACTGAAATAAAAAAAGAAGGTTTATAATCCGCTCACTGTTTCAAGAAAAGCGGGCCGCCTCTTAAATTCATATTTCAGGTCGGAAAAACGTTTTATCCAACCGGCTTCATTATTTAAGATATTGATATAGATATCTCTGGCCTTTCCAAGATATTTAGCTGCAACACTGTATGTTTTTCTATTCCCGTTCGGTATGTTTTGATAGGCTTTTTGCCAGTAATATTCGATGATTTTATCCGGAAAATCATTTGCCAATTTATCTGCAAACTCATCAAAATTGTCCTCAAATAAATAACCGAACCTGTTTTTAGGAGGATTGAAAATTGATTTGAGAACTGTTTCTTTCATGCCCTTATCCAGACATATTCTCAAATAATCGTGAAAGTCTTTTTCTTTGATCCTATTGAATATTTCAGGCTCAATGGATTTCCAATCAGATACTTTCAGAAATTCTTTCTGCTTTTTGTACTCTTCATAGTATTTCGCTCTGGTAAACTCAAAAGACTTTAAAAGTGCAGATTTTGCCTGCTCGTAGTCTCCTTTTGACCTGTAATATTCAAATAATCTGTCCAGCATGTTTTTCTGTTCAGTATCGCGGGATAATGCTGTCTGCACAAGCCGCTCAAGGTTAGCTGTGTCTCCTTTATTGGAATAATACTCCCACAGAAATTCAAATAATTTAGTAACCCAGCCTTCCCCTTTCAGGATACCCGTTTCTGCAATTTCCAGGGCTTTAACCTGATCCCCTTTTTCTACATAATATTCAACCAGGTCCCAGTAATCCATTCCAGAATTTAGGATTTGCATGCGCTCTTGCAGATAAGCTGAGTCATCATGAAGGTATTCTCTCTGGATCTTCATAATCTGTTCTTTTCTCCAGTCAGAAGGATGTTCATCAAGTTTTTTCACTAGATATTCCCATTCTTCTTTTGTCTGGCAGATCTCAAAAAAAAGATCCAGCAAGCCATCTTCAAAACCTGAATTTTTGAGATTGTATTCCTCAAAGGCTTCGTCTAAAAATTCAAGCTTTGCAGTAGTTGACATGCCGCCTTCTTTAATTAATTCCGAAATTTTTTCCAGATAACCGAATGCCTCCTCTTCATCATCTTCTGGGCCGCCTCCAAGCTCGTTGAATTCTGAGATAATGCTCCTGGCATCTTCCCAGTATTCAAACAATAGCCCATCATTTATGGAGACTACATCGTCATCTGTTATGGTTTCCGAAATTGATTCCTGTTTTTCTTTGAACCATTCCAGGACCAGTTGATGTAATTCTGGCTTTTTAATCAGCAGGGTACTTACCAGGTCGTAAAAGTCTGAGGTATTTAACTCTCGCAGGCGTACATATAATAAGAATTTTTCAGGCTGTATGCTATTTTCTGTCACTATCGGGCTCCTACTTTTCTCATCAGCAATATATCAATTATCACACTCAAGCTAAAAATGATTATATCTGATAGTTAGGGTTACCATAAAAATCCTATTGAAAATCCAGTTAAGTTTTCATTTGAAACCTTTCAAATTTAAAAGTTGGCAGCGCGAATTAATAACAAAGAAACATCCTAAGAAAACGAACATGATATTCTTTGAATAAGATGCACAACCAATAAAAGTGCTTGCAGGTGGCAGCATTTTCATGCTAAACAAGTTATTTAGAAAGTAATTAGAAATTAAATTCCTTGAAAGTTATAGTACTTATAGAGGAGAAGTTATTATTATAAAGGGGGATTTATTTTGCCAGAAAAAGACAAAGAACCATCTTTCCAGCCTGAACCGATACCTGAACCTGAGCCTGAACCTGTTCCTCCACCTGAGCCAATACCTCATCCGGAACCGGAAATTGAACACGATAAGAAACCAAAGAAAATAGAGTAATTCCGGTAAAGTGCGGCAGCTATGATCTCGAAAATTTATATAGCTCACTGCGAGCAGGACGAACCACTTGCTCAGGAACTTTCCAGAGCTCTATGGGCCGTGGAGATGGAAAGTTTTTCATCCCTGTACAGGAAAGCTAGAATTCTTTCCCGGGGTGAAAGGATACGTTTTGGTATTCGCCAATCAGATTGTTTTATCCCGATTCTCACACAGAAAGGTGCAGGGTCTCCAGAAGTAAATCAGGAGATTGGGTTTGCAGTCGGAGCCGAACCGCTTATAATTCCACTGGTAGAGTCGGGAGTCGAATTACCTATCCTGATACACCATCTCCAGCCCATTGTCTTTTTTCCTGAAACTTATGAGGATGCTCTGGGAAAAATAATACAGAACCTGAGAGAACTGACAAGGCTTGACTGGCTAAAGATAAAGTGCCCCTATTGTGGAGAGGAGATGACGCAGTACATCTCACCTCAGGAAGAGGTAGAGAGAGCTCTTCTCGCGGGGACGCACCTTGAGACAAGATGCAGTTACTGCCAGAAAAATATTTACCTGGACCCAAGAACCTTCAGACCTATACTCTAATTATACTCTAATTATTGATTAGCAACCAGGTTGAGAATATTGATTTAGCAACCAGGTTGGGAACAGAGAAGAGGGTAAATTGACGGGAAGAAAGGAGCAAATTGATCGGGAAGAAAGGGGCAAATTGACGGGAAGAAGGGGGCAAATTATGGGAAGAAAAGCAACAAATGAGATAAAAGATGAGCCTGGAGAACCAATGACAGCTCGATCCAAAATGGGTGAAGCGGTTGTAAGTGAATTAGAGGTAAAAGGAATCGAAAATCTCACCCCGACAGAAAAGAAACACCTGCTTTTACAACTTTCCCGAGATAAGGTTAAAGACAGTTCTGCCGGCCCATGGGAAATTGTTGATGTCTTCAGGGAAAATTGGAGAACCATCAAAGCTACATTAGCTCAACCAGTAGAAATTGATGTAAGGGATGTAGGAAGGGATGCTCTCTTTCGGGTGTCTCTTGATGTAACACAGTTAGAAAGAGAACTCGAAACACAGGAACTGAAATAACACTCTTAGAATATAGGGCTGTGTCACTTTTAGATTTTATTTATATTTTAATATATAAACAAGCTTATAGTGTTTTCAGAGTGACATAACAAAGAAAACAAGAAAACAGGAGAAAAGAGAAAAATAAAGCAGAGTAAAAAGATAAAAACTGAAGTAAGAATCGTAACCTCAGCAAGTGTAACCTCAGCAAGTTAATGATCATCAATCAAAATGAAAACATAAGGCTTGATGCGAATAAATTAATACCTTTTTGGTTTGCGCTTTGCGTAACACTCCCTGCAGTAGACCGGCCTATCAGGGTCCGGCTTGAAAGGCACCTCTGTTTCTTCGCCACAATCTGAACACTTGGCTTTGTACATCGTCTGTGGCCCTTTACCATAGCTGCGTTCTCTGCTGGAACCCCGATCCCTACTCTGGGAACTTTTTCTTTCCATTATCATTTCCCCTATTTGATATCTCGTTAAAGCTCACACAAAGAGAAGTATCAAATAATTCAAAAAGAACCTCATTTATGAACATGTTATTATCTGGGGATCTCGATGAACTAATTGAATTATTAATATCTAGTATAATGATATTTATTCTTACTGCATTAAACTTTATTAAGCTTCAACAAATTTTTTCATTTATAACCGAGTGTTTCGTAATTTATTCAATACAGAAAAAGCAACAAAAATAACACATTTATTATAGATCGTATCTGAACCAAATACAAATAACAGTACTTTTTATCCTTCAAATTTTAGCACTGGAGCCATCACAGAAATCATAGTCAAATACTGCATTCCGGGGAAATCATCACAGAAATACTGATCAAATACTGCATTCCGGAGAAAGAAAGGAGGTTTACTAGCCTCCTTTTTTATGGATAAAGGGAGAGCCTTTTCTACTCGCCCCCCATTTAGTGCCTTAGTGCCTTAAAGTAAGATTATTTTCCTTGGAATTCCTTGCTGACAGCTGCAGCATTGGTATACTCCTTGTCTGGAAGATCTTCGAGAACCTCAATTACTTCATTGCTGGCGTCATGTTTTTTAGCGTGCGCAATAAGTTGCTTTTTATTTACGGGATAATCTATATCCTTTAAAGCCTTCTGAACTTCAATTGGACTGGTTTGCATAAATTCCCCCCTTTATGTTTATTTTCCTTGGAATTCCTTGCTGACAGCTGCAGCATTTGTGTACTTCTTCTCAGGAAGGTCTTCCAGAACCTCAATTACCTTATCGCTAGCATTGTGCTTTTTAGCGTGCGCAATAAGCTGCTTCTTATTTACGGGATAATCTATATCCTTTAAAGCCTTCTGAACTTCAATTGGACTGGTTTGCATAAATTCCCCTCCACTTTCTGTAGATTTTATCTAGTTTTCTCGGTTATATTGACTATATGATGTTCAATAACCTGCCTCTTGCAGAGGGTAAGCCACTATTTCGATACCATCTGGAACTAGAGGTACTGTTCTAAAACACCCATTTGGTGAATCAGTACTCTTTTGGGTTTGGCGATTTGATGCGTTCGCGTTTCAGACACTCGATTTCTCTGGTAACCACTCAAGGCTGTTATGCTCTATTATCCATTCAGAAGATCCAGAACATTATTACTTGCCTGTTCACCCTTGGCAAACTTTACAAGGCAGTCTCTGCTTGCAGGATAATCTATTCCCCGCCGGTTATAGATTCTTCAGCCTGACGTGGATTACTTATTACAAGTTCACTTCCCTGAATTCAGGTAGCTATTGCCTTTCCCAATTAGTAGCCCACCCACCATTGAGTATTATGTTAAATATAATATAAAAAAGAATTCAACTCAAACGTTTGATAGAAGATGACTATTTAGATCTAGCAACTTAGATATTAATTTTAGAATTGGAGACTGGATGTGTCTGCAAACCAGAGTTTTTAGTTAGCACCTTTTGAAAAGTAGACCCCCATGATAGCTTGATTTAAAACAGGTGAATTGAAGAAAAAAGCCCCTTCAATAGAGGAAGTCAATACCGAAAAACTACTCTATGAGGAAATAAGTTCGCAACATATATAGAAAAACTTTCTTGAAAGCTACCGAAGCTCAGATTGATCATATGAAAATAAATCAATATGAAAGAAATCAATATGATTTCAGTTTATAGTTTTGAAAAGTAATTTTATAATATAAAACTAATGAAATGAAGTCGTGTTTTTTGGAAGATGTTGAAATGCAAGTTATAAAAGCACCAGATAAATAATTTGCTTGCTACTGAAAAATACTCAGTTGCCTGGATATGGAAGAGATTCTGGCTCGTCGCCATTCCCTATGGATAAGATGATTTTCAATTCAAGGCCGCATTGGTTTTTATGGGGACATTATGAGGATGTCTACACAAAAAAAGAAGAGCCGAGATTTTTTTCGTCTTCTAATTGAAAACCTTTAATATAGGAGTTTCCAGATAAGAGACCAGATCAATATCAGTAAATCCAGAACAAACAGACCGGACGTAATTATGATAGCAGAAAATCTTTTAATCTTTCTACTTGGCCTTGTTCTTTTGGTCAAAGGTTCAGATTACTTTGTAAAATCAGCTTCAGCAATTGCAGAGAAACTTGGTGTTTCCGAATTTGTTATAGGCTTGACACTTGTTGCAGTTGGAACGTCAATCCCTGAACTTGCTTCATCAATAGCTGCTTCTCTCCAGCATGCAAGCGGTATCGTAATAGGGAATGTCGTTGGATCAAACATCGCAAATATAGGGCTTGTTGTCGGGCTGGCTGCAGTTATATCTCCAGTGAAAACCGAAATAGAGATGCTCAGGAGAGATGGCTATGTCATGCTTTTTGCATCTGTGCTCTTCTTTGTTTTTATCCTGAACAAGGAACTCTCAATACTGGAGGCAGCCTTTTTCATACTGGTCTTCATCGCGTATGTGTTTTTCCTGTTTGAAGAAGCCGAGAAATACGAAGGGAAACTGCATTTTAAAGAGTTTTTGATATACTTTTTTAAGTGTAAGTATATAAGCAGTGCAAGGGAAAAGATCAATTGTATAAAAAATGGAAACGCTAACGGCGAAAACTGCCAGTCCAGAGAAGGTTTCACAAAAGATATACTGACCCTGGTATTAAGTTGTGGAGCAGTTATAATCGGGGCAAAGTACTTTGTAGGCAAATCAATCTTCTTTGCAGAACTCCTTGGAGTTCCTGAAACTATAATAGGTACCACTCTAGTAGCAGTTGGCACATCCCTTCCGGAGCTTGTAGTGACACTATCTGCAGCAAAGCAGGGTTTAGGGAACATAGCCCTTGGTAATGTTATAGGCTCAAATATCGCAAACATATTTTTAATATTAGGATTTTCCGGGTTGATCTATCCGGTAGCCATCGAACAGATAAGTCTATTATTTACGACTCCGGTTATGATTTTGATAAGTATAATACTCCTTGTGTTTATCAGCACAGACTGGGAAATAAAAAGGTGGGAAGGAATGACTTTAGTAGCCTTTTATGCATCTTTTTTAATAGTACTGCTCAGAATGGGCTAAAGAAGTATAGGAAAATTAGGAAAAGTATAGGAAAATTAGGAAAAGTATAGGAAAAGTATAGGAAAAGTTAGGAAAAGTATAGGAAAAGTTAGGAAAAGTATAGGAAAAGTTAGGAAAAGTCGAAAACTGAAATCTCCCGAAAAAAAGATTCAGGCTTAAATTTCTGCTTTTTTTACAAAAAATTCCAAACTTTTGAAGGTCATAAAAAGAAAATAAAAATGAAGGAAAAGCTCAGGTTTGTTCTTGAGATCAATCCACGAGTGTAAAGTACATTCTCCTGTTGCTCTTCCCTTTATTCTGAAGTTTTATGATTTTTATGCCTTTTATTTCCTCAGTATTTTTAACATGGGTCCCTCCACAGGCTTCAATCGTGACTCCTTCGATTTCAACGATGCGCACTTCTTTTATTTCGTCGGAAAAGCCTTTTGCCAGCGTGGTTAACCGTGAGAGCTTTTCTTCGGCTTCTTTGCGGCTTACAAGGTAGAAATTAACAGGATTTTTCCGGGCTATAATGTCATTGGCAATTTTCTCATATTCAGCAAATTTATCCCTGTCAAAGACCTCAAGACTGAAATCCACCCTACTCTGGTCAAGACCAAGCTGGTTTCCGGTTATCTGAGCCCCGGCCTCCTTTTCAATCACGTTTGCTATTACGTGAGTCGCCGTATGCATACGCATATGCCTGTAACGTCGATCCCAGTCTATGAATCCTTTTACTTTGTCCCCTGCTTTTAATCCGTTAGAAACATTTTCACCATCTATCTCGTGACTGATATCTCCATTGAACTTACCCACATACAGGACATTAAACTCAGCCCCATCGGATTCACGAACCAACTTTCCGGCATCGCTGGGCTGGCCCCCGCTTTCGGGATAAAAGGCAGTACGGTCAAGAAGCACAAATCGATTATCTGTAACTTTTTCGACAGTTGCTTCGAACTCTTTCAGATAACAATCAAGGAAGTAAAGCGCCTCTGTCATTGCCAAACCTCTTTTCTTAAACTTAATTAAAGGAGATAAAAACTGTCAGAGTACATAAACTATGCAGTTTTGAGTAAAAATCCAGCCATACCAACCTGATTCTCCAGGAGTGCATAAGTCAGTAACAATGGAAAAACCTGTTTCAACCACTTATAATTATTGAAAACTCAACTCAAGCGAAATGGACTTATCCTTCCGATACGGAACTCGGGCTTGTCAACGTGATAATACAGTTTGAGATAAATACTTTATAACTGTATAGATAATTGAATTATTAAACAGTTAAGAAAATAGAACATAAAAAGAGATGAGAGTTTGGGACGCTATTCAATAGAGGATTTCATTCAAAGTACAGAAGAAAAAGACCTTAATCAGGGAATTTTTGAATTGGAACGCGACCGACTTCTTGAAGTTAACCTTGAAGGAATTGTCTGGACAAAAAGAGGTTCAATGGTCGCGTACACAGGAGATATCGTTTTTACGAGGGAAGGAGTTTTCGAACACGGAATCAGCACCTTTGTGAAGAAGGCGCTTACCGGTGAGGGAGTCAGCCTCACAAAAGCCGAAGGCAAAGGAAAGCTCTACCTCGCAGATGAAGGAAAAAAGGTATCAGTCCTGAAACTTGATAACGATTCCATTTTTGTAAATGGCAACGATCTACTTGCCTTTGAGACCTCGCTAAACTGGAACATAAAAATGATGAAAAGTGTTTCAGGAATGATGGCAGGAGGGCTTTTCAACATAAAACTGGAAGGAACCGGTATGGCTGCCATTACAACTCACCAGGACCCCCTAACTCTCCAGGTAAGCCCAGGTCACCCGGTCTTTACCGACCCCAATGCTACAGTTGCCTGGTCAGGAAACCTGGAACCTGAAATAAAAACCGACATTTCCCTGAAAACCCTGGTTGGAAGAAGCAGTGGGGAGTCATTCCAGATGGCTTTCAAAGGAGAGGGATTTGTAGTGGTCCAGCCTTACGAAGAAGTTTATTTCCAGACGCAAACCTGAAAACGCAGTTTTGGATGTAAATGTCTGCATTTACCCAATTACTATCCGACAATCCAGGACAGGACAACATCCATGGGAAAGTCGTAGTTCATAAAATTGTCCCTGTTGGCTAAGTAACTTCACCCCATGCGCCTTCGGTTATATTTCCCGATGGTGAGACTACGGGATGAACGACGATTGGTGGATTCAGTAATTTCACTCCATGCGTCTTCGGTTAAGTAAGGAATCGTGACAAATTGCGTTAATTTCCTCAACACCCATCAAATATTTTAATAAATTAAAAGCTGGAAAAAGGTATCTTTCATGTAAATAGTCCAAATTTAAGGCCGGTTTCTAGTGAAAAAGATAGCTTTCAGGCAAGAAAATTCCTTAACCGATGCCAAATGAACTTCAATCTAATTCCTCCTATACGCTCACGATCGTCATTATAATTCAGCCTTCCTGAGCGCAACCGTTGACCCGAAATGCGCCGGCTGATCACAAACCGTTGCGCCGGTTTATCACAAACCGTTGCGCCGGTTTATCACGCCGATAGGGTTTGGGGATAAGATTCTCAAACTCAAACTTTTATCGGGTTTTCGGTCAAGCCTTTATTAAAGAGAGTTGTGATAACGCCTATATGATTTGGGGCTAAGTTCATCAAATTCAAACGTTTGCTGGGTTTTCGGTCAAGCCTTTTTTGAAAAGGGTTGCGGTCAAGCCTTTTTTGAAAAGGGTTGTGATCATTCCCATTTGAAAACCAAAACTGAAATAAGGAAATCAGCCGCCCGAGTGAGTTAAAAATATGGCCTTTCCTACCCCCTAATTCAATCCTCTTGAGCGAGCGAAGTGAGCGAAAAGGGCACCGTCCTCCCGAGACGGGACTCGGGAGTTGCAACCTTGCCTTAACTGAGTTCATGCCGTTATCCCGAAACAGGACTCGGGAAGGTCACATGCAAATCGCTATTGATTAAACTGAGACTGGAAAGAAGGTTTTTCTTTTGGTGTTCCAGCTCTTCCTTTAAAGCAGCCAGCTTCTTTTCAGAATCCACAATGTCCTCTTCAAGCGAGCGAGTCCTGCTCAGAAGTTCAGCTTCCTTATGTTCGAGTTCAACCAGCTTTCCGGTATCCGAGTTTTCGAGTTCAGCTTTCTTTGCCTCAAACTCTTTCAGGGCTTCAAGATACTCTTTTTTCCGCTCTGGAAAGTTTGAGATTGCAGCTTTGACCTGTAACAGAGCTTTTTCTTTTTTCTGGGCCTGCATATCCAGTGCATTATCCTCGAATATTTTTTGGAGTTCCGGGAAAAACGAAGGATTTACGTGTACAGGAGCTTCAAGGCAAATATCGAGCTGTTTCTTTACTTCTGGCTTTAAGGTATACCTGCCACTTTCATGAAGTTTCTTAATCCTTGAGAAATGTCCTGAAAGCGGGAGAACAAGAGAACTCAACCCTGTTTCGGCTTTCCTGAGTTTTTCTCTGGCGGCAATAGATTCTGCCTGAAGGTTCTGTAAACTCTGCCAGACGGATCCATTTCTGAAGTCTTCGAGAGCCTGGCTGGCTTCGGAAGTTTCAGCCTTTAAAGCCTGAATTTTTTGGTTTCTGGATTCAAATTCCAGCTCTTCGGCAGATATTGAAGCAAAAAGTTCCTGTATTTTATTGATGTCCGAGTGAGCTGCTTCTATAGTGTCCATTTCCTTCTTATTTACCTGAATTACCTCTCCGAGCTCGTTGAAAATCTTACCCAGACTGGCAAGGTTGTCACTAACTTCTTTAGATTCTTCAGGAAAAACGCCTCTTGTATACCTGAAACTCTGATTCATATGCTCCAGACAGGTATTGATGCTCTGCGTAGCTGCCCCATAGAAACTTTCAAGAGCCCTGAAATCCTTATTTTCCTTCACTCTGATTTTATCTATCAACATTGTGACCTGCTTTGTCACATTTTCTCTGTTGCTCTTCGCCCGCTTTACAGCCCTAATATCAAAGTCTCCCTCGACTTTAGCCTCCGCAAGCATTGAGTTACTTTCCTTGAGTGCCAGAAGCGAAGCTTCAAGTTCTCTCAAAAGGTTGGATACATCCTTTTCCACCCTGGAAGAGATTTTTTGAGATCTTGTATCCAGCCATGCTGGGAGGTCTTCAAAATTAATCTCCTTGAGATCAGTCTCCACACTGGAACCTTCTTTTTTTCCAAAGAGCTTTTTAATCCACTTCAACCTTGACATTCCCTGAGTTTGATAAAATTATTTAACTTATTTATTTAGTTCTGTATATTTTTGAAACTTGTTATGTGAAATAATTATTCTGTAAAAGACGTTTTTGGACTAAAAAGACAGAATAAAAGAAAGATAGAATCTATGACATATAGAGATTAAATGCTTTTTAAACTGATAGCCAGAGGATTAGTATAATCCTGCACTTTACTTCAGAAGTTTACTTTTTATAAGTCCTACTTTTCATAAATTACTTTTCATAAGTTCTACTTTTCATAGATCCTACTTTTCATAAGTTCTACTTTTCATAAGTCCTACTCTTCATAAGTCCTACTCTTCATAAGTTCTATTCTTTATAAGTTCTACTTTTCATAAGTCCTATTTTTCGTAAGTTCTACTTTTAATAGAGAATATTTTTAATAAGTTGCACTGTTAATAAGTTATACCGGATAAGCTACATGAGAATCTTTTGCTTCTCCACGAAGAGAAGAAAGAAGGAAGGTAAAAATGAGCTTTGAGACAGTAATGAAGCAGGTAATTCCATATACGGACATCACGATATCCAGGCTGATTTTTGCAGCAATGGTGCTGGTTATGGGGTTCGTTTTATCAAAGTATATTATTCGTGTTTTCAGAAGGGGAATACAGAAAACAAAGATTCCGGACCTTACCGTTCAATTTCTCACTCGTTTTTTAAGTATCCTCCTTTATGTAATTATTATTCTTATTTTCTTGAAGAGTCTCAATTTTGACGTGGACAGTTATATAGTAGGAGTTTCTGCAGCAATAGGCATTGTTCTCGGACTTGGCCTGCAGGATACCTTTACAAACCTGACTGCCGGAGTATGTGTTGCCGCAATCAGGCCTATTGACACGGGAGAAATTGTAACCGTGAACGAACAGACCGGAAAAGTGAAATCTGTAGGGATTATGTCAACCGAACTCCTGACTCTTGACAACCAGCTCATAACAATCCCGAATAAGCTTGTCTGGGGAAGCTCTATTGTTAATATGACACGGATGCCTACAAGAAGAGTGTCGGTTGATGTAGGAATAAGTTACTCCTCAAACCTCGAAAAAGCTACAGAGATAGCACTCAATCTAATGAAAACACACCCTCTTGTCCTTAAAGAACCCGAACCCGCAGTAGTAACCACTGAGCTTGCCAATTCCTCAATAAATTTGCAGCTACGGGCCTGGGCAAAAACCGGAGAAATGGGAATCGTAAAGAATGACCTTGTTGCAGGAATATTTGACGCTTATACGAAAGAAGGAATTGAGATTCCGTTCCCCCAGATGGATATAAATATAAAAAAATGGAACCAAAAGAAGGTGGAAAACACACCATAGGACAGAATATAACGGTACAGGAAGAAAGAATTGTACTTGAAGAGGGAAACAACGTGGAAGGACTATATTAAGCAAAACCAGTCTTTCTTTTGAAAACCCGTATATACTTCCCTGGCCGTCATGTCTCTTGTTGGGTAAGTCGGGAGGATTGCTCCTCCTTTCTCCCCTAGGAACCGTACTTGAAAGTTTCCCCTCATACGGCTCGAGTGTTTTCAAACCCTTTCTGTATCAGGCATCAGTTATTTGCATAACTGATTGTTACTATTCAGGTAGCCTTGTTAAGGCTACACAATTTTTCCTCTTTTAGAGGAAAAATTGGATCTACAATAAGTTATTTTTACCTTTGATGAA
>Ga0268360_1001472_pt1 | contig 24083 bp, 21 predicted proteins | sample BioMet11_FD_192465 | JGI IMG/M metagenome (GOLD analysis project Ga0268360, IMG submission 192465) | Sewage microbial communities from Oakland, California, United States - Biofuel 11 (Illumina Assembly) | ecosystem: Engineered > Wastewater > Sewage > Unclassified | place: USA: California... | reverse complement strand
GGTATCCGCATGACCGTGTCGTGGCTCGACGCCGATGGGCGTTCCAGGAGCGCCGAGGCGGAGCCCGGCTCGACGCTGCCCATCGAGATAGCGCGGGGCTTCCCCCAGGCCATCCTAGCCCAGCCTTCGGCCTCGGGCCTGCCTCTGCGACCCGCCGGCGCCCTCTACCCGGATGCCTTCGCCGGCGGGAACCTGGGAGGGATGGGGGAGCTCCGCCTCGACTGGCGGGGAGGCTACGCCGCCTCGGTGGCGCGGGCCCTGGAGCGAGGGGGAGTGGATCCCTCGGGCTTCGACCTGGACGCCCTGGCCGGGAAAGCCATCGAGCGCGCCGGGGATCCCTGGCTGGTCGAACCCCTCGAGGTGGCCCGCCGCCTGGCCGAGGGTTCCTTCAGGATCGACCTCTTTCGGAATGCGAAGCGCTTCCCTGTCTCCTTGCCCGCTCCGGGGCCCTGGGCTCCCGAGAGCCCCTTCGCGGGCTCGGTGCTCTCCGGAGGGGCCGCCGAGCTGCCGCCGGGGCTCCGGCGCTTCGTGGGCCCAGGCGGGGAGCTCATAGCTTCCGTCGGCGACGCCGGCGAGGCTTTCTTCGCGATCAAGTGAGCGGGGGGATACCCCGGTTCCGTCAGGGACGGAGGGGCAGGACGATCCGGAAGGTCGAGCCCTCGCCCTCCCAGCTCTCCACCGAGACGTCTCCTCCGTGGGCGATGGCTATGTGGCGCACGATGGCTAGGCCCAATCCCGTGCCTCCGAGCTCCCGCGAGCGGGCCTTATCCACCCTGTAGAAGCGCTCGAAGATCCTCGGAAGGTCCCGGGCGGGTATGCCGATCCCCTGGTCCTTCACCTCGATGATGAGCTCGTCGCCCTTCCTGGCGGCGCCCACCCGGACTACTTTGTCGGGGGGAGAGTACTTGATGGCGTTGTCGACGAGGTTGATCAGCGCCTGTTCGAGGAGGCCCGCGTCGACTTTGGCCTCGAGCTCTACCGGGCATTCCACGACGATGGCGGTGCCCCGGGACTGGGCCTTGGGGAGGATGGCCTCCCGCGCCGCCTCGAGGATGGGCAGGATGGGCTTCCGTTCCGCCGAGATCCGGCCAGCGTCCTCCCGCTCCAGGGAGGCCAGGGAGAGGAGGTCCGCGATGAGGCTCTCCATCCTCTCGGCGTTCCTCTCGATTATGCCGAGGAAGCGCTGGGCCTGGGGCGGGTCCTCGAGGGCTCCCTCGCGCAGCGATTCGGCGAAGCCCTTCACGAGCTGCACCGGGGTGCGGAGCTCGTGGGAGACGTTGGCCACGAAGTCCTTGCGCACCCGCTCGAGGCGCCTGAGCTCGGTGATATCCCCCAGCACGAGGACGACTCCGGCGGCCTCCGCCCCGCTCGCCGGGGCTCTCCACTGTCGGGCTCCGGGGTCCCCGGCCGGGAGGGCGTCCACCTCCTTGCCGGAGTTCCGGGACTTCGGGCCCAGGGGCGCGGCGAGGGCCTGGAAGTAGCGCTCGGTCGGAAGGTAGAGCGCGGTCTCGATGGCCCGGCGCTCGCCGGTCTCGAGGCAGGCCGAGGCTACTTCCTGGAGGGCCGAGGAGCGGGTGGCCTCGAGGAGGCCCCGGCCAGGCAAGGAGCCCGCGAAGAGGGCCTCTGCGGCGGGGTTCGCGATGGTGATGGCGAGCCTCGAGTCCAGGGCTATGACCGCTTCGGCCATGGCGTCGAGGATCGCCTCGAGCTCCCGCCCCTGGGCCTCGGCGGCGGCGACCCGGGCCCCGATCTCTGCGGCCATCGAGTCCAGGGTGCGGGCCAGTATCCGGGTCTCCTCCGGGTCGTCGGGCCGTATCGCCCGGGCTCCGGCGTCGGGCGCCGGGGACGAACCAGTGCCGTAGGCCCGGGCTACCCCGGCCAGGGCGGCCAGGGGCCTCGCGGTCATGCGGCTGAACAGGGCCGCGGCGGCGAACATAGCGACGACGAAGCCCAGGGCCGGGAGGACGAAGGCCCAGCGCGAGGGGGCGAGGGCGCGGTCGAGGGTGGGGACCCGGAGGGCGAGCCTGAGGGCTCCCCGGGGCGCGGCGACCCCCGGCACCGGCGCGGCCGCGTAGGCCAGCTCCTCGCCGATGGTCGCGGACTTGCGCCTGGAAGAAGCCACTTCCCCTGTGAGGGCCGCGGCCACCTCCGGCCTCCCCCGGTGATTGTCCATCGTCGCCGCGTCGGCCTCGCTGTCGGCGAGGACCTTCCCGTCGGCGGCTATCAAGGTGGCCCGGTAGCCCCCGGCCGCGGCAGCCTTCACGAAGGCCGCCGCGGCCGATGGCGAGGAGAGGGCCGCCTCGGGCAGGGTCGCGGCGAGAGCCGCCGCGGAGCGCTCGAGGAAGCCGGCGTTCGCCTCCGCGAAGGCCGCGGTGGTCACCGCGCTTCCGACGACGGCGAACACCAGGGCGGCGGCCACCATCGCCGCCGCGAGGGTCGCCAGGCTGCGCTTGAAGAGGCTCGCGGCCACGGCTCCTAGTCCCTCAGCCGGTAGCCGACGCCGCGGACCGTCTCGATGTCCTCCCCGCGCTCCCCGAGCTTGCGCCTGAGGGAGAGGATCTGCACGTCGACCGCCCTGTCGGTGACCGGGTAGTCTCTGCCTTTGACGGAGTCGATGATCTTGCTCCGGGAGAAGACCCAGCCGGGGTTGCGGAGGAGGAGCTCGAGGATGGCGAATTCCGTGGCCGAGAGGTCGACCTTGCGGTCCTTGACCCGGACCTCGTGCTTCCCCGAGTCCAGCCGGATGTCGCCCTTGGCGAAGGTCGTCTCGGCCTCCGAGGGGCGATTCTGCGCCTCGTAGGTCCTCCTGAGGGCGGCCCTGATGCGGGCGGCCAGGACTTTGGGGCTGTACGGCTTGACCACGTAGTCCTCGGCCCCCAGCTCGAGGCCCGACACCACGTCGGCCTCCTCGCCCTTGGCGGTCGTCAGGATGACGGGCAGCCGCCTCCGGGAGGGATCCGCCTTGAGGGCCTTGAGCACCTCGAGGCCGTCTATCCCGGGGAGCATGATGTCGAGCACGACGCAGTCGGGGTTGGCCGTGGGGAGCTTGGCGAGGCCGCTCTCCCCGTCCTCCGCGGCCACTATGCTCCACCCTTCCTTCGCGAGGGAGAAGGAGAGGAGCTCCCGGATGTCCGGATCGTCCTCGATCACGAGGATGGTAGCCCTGGCCATGGCCTAGTCGTTGAGCTCCACGTGGCTGCCCTCGGTCATGAAGACCACGGCCTCGCAGATGTTGGTCATGTGGTCCCCGAGCCTCTCGAGGAAGCCCGAAGTGGTGATGAGCCGGGACGCGCGCTCCACCTGGTCGGGCTTCTCGCGCATGACCTCGAGGACCTCCCGGAAGAGGGCCTTGTGCTCGTGGTCCACCTCGTCGTCCATCGCCGCGACCCGCTTGGCCTCTTCGGGGTCCTGGTTGAGGAAGGCGTTCACCGCCCCCCGTATCATGCCGCACTCGATGTCGGCCATCTTCGCGAGGCGGTCGATCTGCCGGAAGGGAGGCTCCCCGGACAGCTTGATCGCGGCCTTCGCCAGGTGCACCGCGTGGTCACCGGCCCTCTCGAGGTTGTCGGTGACTTTGAACACGGTCACGAGCTCCCGCAGGTCCCGGGCCACCGGCTGCTGGGTGGCGATGAGGACCGCGGCCTGGTCCTCGATCTTGAGCTGGAGGGCGTTCACGAGCTCGTCCTCGGCCTTGACTTCCTTGGCCAGCTCGACGTTCTGGGTCTTGAGGGCCTCCATGGCCTTCCGGAGGTTCTCCTCCACCCTGGTGCCCATGGCTAGGACGTCGTGGTTGAGCCTCGAGAGTTCCTCGAGGAAGTGAATCCGCGTCTGCATGTGGTCCTCCATTATTATCTGCCGATAGGCCCCGTCGACATCGACCGCGCCGTCGATCGCCATCAACCGAAGCGGCCGGAGATGTAGTTCTCCGTGCGCTTGTCCTTCGGGTTGAAGAAAATTTCCTTGGTCGGGGCGAACTCGACGAGCTCGCCGTGAAGGAAGAATCCCGTGCTGTCGGACACGCGCCCCGCCTGCTGCATGTTGTGCGTCACTATCACGATAGTATAGCGCCTCTTGAGCTCCTCGAGTAGCGCCTCTATCTTCGAGGTCGAGATGGGGTCGAGGGCGCTCGTGGGCTCGTCCATGAGGAGGACGTCGGGCTCCACCGCCAGCACCCGGGCTATGCAGAGCCGCTGCTGCTGGCCCCCCGAGAGCCCCATGGCCGACTTGCGCAGCCGATCCTTGACCTCGTCGAAGAGGGCGGCGTTCACGAGGCTCCTCTCGACCATCTCGTCGAGCTTCCGCCGCTCCGCGGGGGTCCGGGCGCGGAACCCGTGGACCCGGGGCCCGTAGGCCACGTTGTCGTAGACGCTCATGGGGAAGGGGTTGGGTTTCTGGAAGACCATGCCGATCTTCTTGCGAAGCTCGATGACGTCCGAGGCCGGGCCGGTGATGTCCCTGCCCTCGTAGAGGACGCGGCCCTCGATCCTGATGCCGTCGATGAGATCGTTCATCCTGTCCAGGACCCTGAGGAAGGTGGACTTCCCGCAGCCCGAAGGGCCGATCAGGGCCGTGATGGAGTTGGCCGACACGTCCATCGAGACCCTCTTGAGGGCCTGGGTCTGGCCGTACCAGAGGTCCAGGTCCCGCACCTCGATCTTGACGCCAGGGGCCGGCGTGGCTGTTGCTTCGGAGGTCGCCATCAGTTCTCTCCCATGCGGCCGATCAATCTGCGCGCCGCGAAGTTGAATATCAGTACGATCGCGATGAGGACCGTCGCCGTGGAGAAAGCCCGGTCGAAGGAGATGCCCTCGGCGAAGAGGAGGTACACGTGGGTCGACAGGGCCCTCGCCGAAGAGAAGAGTCCCACGGCGAGCTTGTAGTCCGAGCCCATGGTGAAGAGGAGGGCGGCGGTCTCCCCGACCGCCCTACCGACCCCGAGGATGAGCCCCGTGAGGATCCCCGGGGCGGCCGCCGGGATCACCACCCGGACGATCGTCTGGAGCTTCGTGGCGCCGAGGGCCAGGGAGCCCTCGCGGAGGGAGCCGGAGACCGACTTCAGGGCCTCCTCGGAGGTCCTCACGATCGTGGGGAGGATCATGAGGGTCAGGGTCAGGCACCCCGACATGAGCCCGAAGCCGAAGTGGAGGATGTTCACGAAGAAGAGGAAGCCGAAGAGGCCGAAGATGATCGAGGGGATCCCCGCCAGGGTCTCGGTGCCGAGCCTGAGGATCCGCACCAGGGGTCCCTGCTTGGCGTACTCGATCAGGTAGACCGCCGCGGCCACGCCGATGGGCGCCGCCAGGAGGAGCGTCAGGGCGAGCATGAAGAAGGTGTTGAGGATTATCGTCGATATGCCGCCGACCCTGCCCGAGAGCCGGGGCTCCTCCACGAGGTAGCGGAGGGTCAGGTTCCAGCCGCGGACCACGCCCTTGCGGGTGAGAGTCTGGAGTGAGGCGGCCTGGGCGTCGGCGGCGAAGGCGAAGCCGGCGGCGCCCCTCGTCGAGGCGATGGCCGCGGCGTAGCCCCCCTCGCCTGGCGCCTGGGCGGCCGCAGGTGCGGCCGGGGACCCCGGCGCGGCCGAGCTCCCGGCCGCGAAGCCGGCGGCCTTCACGGCCGCCTCGAGCTCGGAGCCCGCCGGCGGAGCGGCGAAGCGGACCGGGAGGTCTGGTCCGCCCAGCTCCTTCCAGTTGGCGATCTCTCCCCGGGCTAGGCGGGCGAAGTCCCCGTCCCCGAGGTCCTCGATGGAGCGGTTGTCGACTATGGCCATGACGTCTTCGTTGACCGCCAGGCAGAGCCGGCGGACCGGCACCACCCTGACCTTCTTGGCGTCCCCGGGGGTCACCGCGCCGGCGGGGACGATGGCCACCGCGCCGGCGGTGGACTCCACCGCGGCCAGGGCCGCCCGGGCGTCGGCGGCTTTTTTGACCGCGCCGCCGTAGGCCGCGGGCTCCTCGGAGGACTGGGTGCCGGAGCCGAAGAGGAAGCGCTCCGCGGCCTTACCCTCGGGAGTCCCGGGGTCCACGGCCACCGGCACGAGGTCGGTGTCGTCGGCGCTGATCTTCGCCCAGTTGATGTACTCGTCGGTGAAGATCCCGTACGCGGTCGGGAAATCGATCGACTCGAGGTCGATCCCGGGGTTGACCACGAGGGCGAGGCCCGAAGGCGAGCGCTCGGCGTAGGGCAGGACCGTCGAGCGGGTCTCGTTGGAGAACCGGAGTCCCTTGTATAGGATGAAGCCCACGATGAGGGCGAGGATCGCGATGGTCAGGAGGGAGAGGACTCGGATAGTCCCGAAGGCGAGCCTCTCCTGGGCCCTGCGGGAGGCTGAGACCTTAGGCACCTTGGCCTCCCTCGACGCTCGAGATGGAGCGCTTGAGCGCCAGCTGGACCGTGAGGTTCAGGACGAGGATGAAGATGAAGAGCACTATGCCGGTGGCGAAGAGGCTCGTGAGGTGGTCGCCCTTGGCGTAGCTCATGTCGGTGATGATGTTCATGGTCAGGGTGCGCACTTTCTCCGTGAGCCCCTTGGGCATGATGGGGGCGTTGCCGCCGACCATGAGGACCGCCATGGTCTCCCCGATCGCGCGGCCCATGCCCAGGATGATCCCGGCTACTATCCCCGAGCCGGCGGCGGGCACGAGGACCCGCGTGATGGTCTGCCAGTGGGTGGCGCCGAGGGCGAGGGAGCCTTCCTTGAGCTCCCGGGGCACCGCCCGGAGGGATACTTCGGTGACGTTGATGATCGTCGGCAGGGTCATGATGGCGAGGACTACGGCCGCCGAGAGGAGGCTGTAGCCGGTGCCGCCGAAGAGCGTCCGCGTCACCGAGCAGATCACCGTGATGCCGAACAGGCCGTAGATGACCGAGGGGATGCCCGCGAGGAGCTCGACGGCGGCCCGGATCCCCTTGGAAGCCCGTTTCTCGGCGAGCTCCGCCAGGTAGATCCCCACCGCCAGGCCGACCGGCACGGCGAAGACGAGGGAGAGGCCCGTGACGTAGACCGACCCCAGTATGAACGAGAGGATGCCGTAGTGGGGCTCCGCTGCCGTCGGCTCCCACCGCGTCGAGAAGAGGAAGTCCCAGACGCTGGTCTTGGAGAACAGGGGGAGGCCCCGCTCGAAGAGGAATATCGTTATGAAGATCACGGTGAGGATCGACAGGAAGGCGCAGAAGAAGAGAAGACCTTCCGCCCCTTTCTCGAAGAGTTTCCTTCGCTTCAAGGCCAGCTCCTTGGAGGAAGCGGGGAAGCCCGGTTCCCGCGACGGGGAAGCGCCCTCGAGGGCGCCTCCCGCGGTGCGCGGCGGACTTCCCCGCTCCCGTTCGGCTTTGCGGGAACCGCGCTCAGTTCTTGGGTACGGGGATGAAGTCGGTGCTCTTGACGATGGCCTGGCCCTTGTCGGAGAGCATGAAGTCGATGAAGGCCTTCTCGGCGCTCCCCTCGGCGGGGGCGGTCTTGGTGATGAGGAAGAGGGAGCGGGAGAGGGGGTACTTCTTGGAGACGACGTTCGGGATCGTGTCCTTGATGCCGTTGATCATGAGCCTGCGGCCGCCGGCCTTCTCGACCTGCTCGGCGAAGGCCATCCCGACGTACCCGATGGACCCGGGGGTGGAGGCGACCTTGGCGGCCACCTCGCCGTTCTCCTTGGTCACGATGGCGTCCTTGGTGTAGGCGATCTTCTTGCCGTAGCTCTTCTGGCAGACGAGCTCCCAGAAGGATGCGTAGGTGCCGGAGGCTTCGTCGCGGTTGACCACGGCGATCTTCATGTCGGCCCCGCCAAGGTCCTTCCAGTTGGTGATCTTGCCGGTGAAGATCTTCGCCAGGTTGTCGATGGTGATATTGGATATCTTGACGTTCTTGTTCACCACCACCGACATGCCGTCGAGGGCGACGACCACGGGCTTGGCGCCCTGGAGGTCGGCGTCGGACCACTCGGCGGAAGAGCCGGAGAGGCTGATCTGGCCGGCGAGGAGGGCCTTGAGGCCGGCGCCGGAGCCGGTGGCCTCGTAGGAGATCTTCACGCCGGGATTGTCCTTCTGGAACTGCTCGATGGCGGCGTAGACGAAGGGGGCGACGGTGGTCGAGCCGCCCCAGGTGTAGGTGCCGGAGAGCTGGGCGAAAGCGCCGGTGGCGATCGCGAGGGCGAAAGCCAAGGCTATGAGTCTTTTCATCTTGTTTCCCTCCTGAGGAATTGCTGCCCGCTTCGGGGCGCACCTCGACCTTACGAGGGGGGCATGAGGCGATCGTTAGCGGATTGTTAGGAAACGGTTAAACGCGTCTGCCTCTAGGGGCGGTGGTCCGATGGAGAAACCCCGCTAGGGCTTGAGGAGCCCGGGGATATCCTCGACCTTCGCGATCGAGTTGGCCGCCATCCAGGCCTCGATCCCCGCGAGGACTCGGCGGGCGCAGCGAGGGTCCACGAAGGTGCCGGTGCCCACCTGCACGGCCCGAGCCCCGGCGAGGAGGTATTGGAGGGCGTCCTCGGCGGAGAGAATCCCCCCGAGGCCTATGACCGGTATCCCCACGGCCCGGGCGGCCTTGTAGCACGAGGCCACGCCCACCGGCCTCACCGCCGGCCCGGACAAGCCGCCGGTCCCCATGGCCAGGACCGGCCTCCGGGCCTTCACGTCGATGACCATGCCCACCAGGGTGTTGATGCAGGAGACCGCGTCGGCCCCGCCGGCTTCGGCCGCGGCGGCTATCGAGGCGATGTCCGCCACGTTGGGGGTGAGCTTGACCACGATGGGCCGCGACGTGGCGTCCCGGAGGGAGCGGGTCAGCCCCTCGATCTGCGCCGGGTCGGTCCCGAAGGCCATGCCGCCGTGGCGGACGTTCGGGCAGGAGACGTTGACCTCGTAGCCGTCGACCCCGGTGCCCGACGCGCCAGCGACGGCGCCGGGCTCGAGGCGCCCGGGGCTCCAAGGGCCGGCCGCCTCCTCTATCCGCTCCACGACCTCGCGGTACTCGGCCTCGGTCGAGCCGGCGACGTTCACGATCACGGCGCAGCGTCGCTTCCGGAGCTCCGGGAGCTTCTCGGCGACGAAGGCCTCTACGCCGGGATTCGCGAGGCCGATGGAGTTGAGCATCCCCGAGGGGGTCTCCACGATCCGGGGCGGCCGGTTCCCGGGCCTAGCCTCCATGGTGACGGCCTTAGTGTAGAGGGCCCCCATCGAGTCTATGTCCACCAGCTCCTCGTACTCCGAGCCGTAGCCGACGGTGCCCGAGGCCAGGCCCACGGGGTTGGCCAGCTCGAGGCTCCCGATCCGCACCGCGAGTTCGGGGCTCATGGCCGGAGTCTCCAGTCTATATCGCCGGCCTCGAAGACCGGGCCGTCGGCGCAAGCCCTGAGGTAGCCTCCGCCGTCGGAGCGGGGGAGGGCGCAGCCCATGCAGGCCCCAACGCCGCAGGCCATCCACTGCTCCGCCGAGAGGGACGCCCGCCAGCCCCGTTCGGCGGCGAGGCCCGCCAGGGCGGCGAGCATGGGGAGGGGCCCGCAGCCGTAGAGCCGGGCCGGGCCAGCCGGCGCGTTGCGCGAAATCCAATCCACCGGGGTGCCCCGGAAACCGGCCGAGCCGTCGTCGGTGCAGAGCGCGGTCCCCCCCGGCAGCTCGAGCTCCGGGATGGCCGCGGCGGTCCTGAACCCGAGGACCAGGGCCGGGCTGCGGCCCGCGGCCCGGAGGCGCGCGTCGAGGAACAGGAGGGGCCCCAGGCCGATACCACCCCCGGCTATCAGGGGGACCTCGTCGGACGAGGGGAGGGGGAAGCCCCGGCCCAGGGGGCCGAGGACGTCCAGCGCAGCTCCCGCCTCCAGGCCCGCGAGGAGCCTCGTGGCCTCGCCTCGGACCTGGTAGATCACTGAGACTCTGCCCCCCGAGTCCCCGGAATGCCCCGCGAAGGCGAGGGGTCTCCTCAGGAGTGGAGCGCTGGAGGCCGAGGGCCGGAAGGTGAGGAACTGGCCGGGGGACGGCTCCTCGGCCTCCCAGGAGAGCGTGAGTTCCCTCCAGGACTCGGCTACCGGCCGGTTCCCGATGATCCGCGCGTCGAACTGCTGCACGGCGGAATGATGGAGGAACCCGGGAGGGACTGTCAATGACGGTCCCTCCGATTCCACCTCCTGCCCCTCGCCCCGGGGCTACCCAGCCGGGCTAACCCTCGGAGCCTCCAGCGAACCAGCGCACCACGCCGACCTTGTTCCTGGCGCCGTTGTAGATCATGCCGCCGTTCCAGTACTCGAGGGCGGCGATGAGGCTGTTCCCGCCGTCGGCCTCGTCGCTCCTGGGGCCGCGGTAGCTAGCCATGGCCAGGAAGGTGTCGAAGTCCTCGTCGAAGAGGGCCTTCTGGCGCTTGCGGAAGAACTCGTTCCAGTCGTCGAGCTCCCGGAAGCCCTCGCCCTCGTCCTCCACGATGAACCTGGCCCGCTTGCGCAGGTCGTACCAGATCCTCAGGCGTTTGGCCGGGTCGCAGCGGTTGCCGTGCTTGACGCCGTTCTTGATGATCTCCGAGAGCTGCTGCTCCAGGAGGTTGCCCTCGCGGAAGGCCTCGGGGCAGTCGGCGAGGACGAAGGCGGTGTACTCCCGGATCTTCGAGAAGTCGCTGGGGAACTCGACGTACTTCATGCCCTGGGCGTCGAAGAGCTCGTTCCGGTCGTCTACTATGAGCTTGCGGACGATGAAGCGCTTCATTGCGCGTCCTCCTCGCGCATGAGCGGCAGTATGTTGGACATCCTGAGCACCTTCCGGGGCGAGCCCCTCACGCCGCGGAACCGCAGCTCGGCGCCCGAGGCCCTGGCGCTCTGCAGTATCCTTATGAGGGCGCCGACCCCCGTGCTGTCCATGTACTCCACCTGCGAGAGGTCGAGCCTCAGCCTCTTCGCGCCTCCGGCGATCTTGGCCTTCATGGCCGAGGCGAAGGCCGGGGCGGCGTAGAGGTCGCAGTCGCCCTTCAGGGTCACGTTCTCGAAGCCGGCGGGGTCCGCCTGGGATACGGTCCATTCCATGGGCCCCGATTTACCCGGGAGGCCGGGGGCGTGGCAAGGGGCGTCGCGCGCAAAAGCCGTAATTTTACGAACCGCTAACGGAAACCTAATGGAGAGGTCGGATAGTGTCTCGGGATGAGAACTATGGACCCAGTCTTCAAGTCCGAGGCCTCGCCGGCGGCGGCCCGCGGGGCGAAGCCCGATGCGGCGCCGGTGGAGTCGATCCTCCAGCGCGCCGAGGAGGTCAGGCTCTACAGCTCCTCGGCCCTCCACGCGGCCAGGCACTTCCTCTTCGCCAGGAGCGACGCGAGCCTCCTCGCCCTGGCCGACGAGTTCCAGCGCTCCGACGACCTGCCCGCGGTGGCGGTGGCCGACGCCGGGAGCGGCGCGGCGACGGGCATACTGAGGAGGGACAGGCTCTTCGCCCTCTTGGGCAAACCCTTCGGCCGCGAAGTGCTCAGGAAGAGCGCCGTCGGAGAGTTCGTCGAGGAAGTGCCCGTCTTCGACGCCCACGCCGACTTGTTCGCGGTGGCCGAGCGCATGCTCCCCGACGGCGGCGACTACTGCCTCCTCGCGGGGCCCGGCGGCCGCTTCCTCGGGCTCCTCGCCTCCCAGGACCTCGCGAACTACCTCTCCCGGATGACCCAGGAGGACATCGACCTCGCGGGAAGGATACAGGAGCGGCTCCTGCGCTCCGAATCCGACGCCGGGGCTATAGGGGCGCTGACCCGGGGCTTCGAAGCCTGGTCGCGCCCGGCCAAGGGCGTTGGCGGGGACTTCTACTTCTCCAAGGAGTTGCCCGACGGGCGGGTCTTCGCGACCCTCTGCGACGTCTCGGGCAAGGGAGTCGCCGCGTCGCTCATCGTGTCCATGGTCTGGGGGATGCTCACCATGTTCGACTTCTCCCGGGGGCTCCGGGAGCTCATCGTCGGCCTCAACGACTCCATCGTGGCCACCTTCCACATGGAGAAGTACCTCACGGGAGTCTTCCTGGTCTTCGACCCGGCGAAGCGCCGCCTCCTCCTGGCCGACATGGGGCACTCCCACGCGGTGCTCTACCGGGAGGGCCGCCCTCTCTCCCTCAAGGGCCCCCGGGGCAACTTGCCCATCGGAGTCGAGCCCGACCTCGAGCCAGCGATCTATCCCTACCGCCTGGAGGAGGGCGACGAGCTCTTCGTGTACAGCGACGGCCTCGTGGAGCAGGAGGACCCCGCTGGCGCCGAGTTCGGCGAGCGGCACCTCATCGTCGCCGCAGCGGGGTCCCTCGCCAGGGGCGAAAGGCTGCGCGAGGCCTTGCCAAGGGCCATCGACGCGCACCGCGGCTCCACCCCCCAGCAGGACGACATGTCCTTCATCCTCCTGTCGGTCTAGGGTCTCCGCCTCCGGCCGCTGTCAGTCCCCGGCCGCCGCCGCGAGCCGCCGTTGCGCGCGCCGGGACCCTAGCCCTTCGACTCCGCCTCGGCGAGGGCTCGCTCCACTTCCTCGAGGCGCCTCTGCAGGTTGGAGATCGTGCGCTCGAGCCTCTCCTTCTCCTTGGCGAGGCGTTCCCCGGTCTCCTCGGGGGGCCTGGCCGGGGAGAATCGGGCTTTCACCGCAGCGGGGCTCGCGCCTCCCCTGAGGGCCTCCAGGGCCTCGGCCCGGTCCCCGGGGTCCCGTATGCCCACTGCCATGCGCATCCCGTCCCAGCCCACGTCGGGGGCCACGCCGAAAGCCGCGGCCCGGGCCGCCTGGTTGGCCGTGGCCCGGGGAAGCCCGAGGGCCCGGTCGATGTAGTCCTCGAAGCGGACCTTGAATTTCTTGCACAGGGACTGGGCCTCGATCATGAGGCCGCCGAGCTCGAGCATCACCCGGCCGTTCTCCGCGATGCAGGAGCCCCGGATCTTCTTCGTCAGCTCGACGAACAGGGGCTCCTCGTCGAAGAGGTTCCGGTAGTGCCCCTGCGCTTCGGCCTTCACGAGGAGGTCGTGGAAGATGCCCCAGAACTCGTTGGTGTGGGCCTTCCCCGAGGCTATGCCGCCCCGGCGCTCGCAGTGGAGGTGGTGGGCGTACTCGTGGATGGCGGTGTAGATGAGCTGGTCGTCGGAGTCGAAGTTCCGGTTGTGGATGATGATCTCGCGGCTCTGGGGCTTGTAGAGGCCGTTCACCACCGAGCTCTCTTTGCCAGAGAAGACGACGCTGAACTCGGTCTGCGGATCGGCGAGCCCGAGGAGTATCTCCTTGACGCGGTCTTGATTCATCGTCCCTCGCTCCGCGCCATAGTAGCGGCGCCGGAGGATCGGGGTCAATCGCCGGGGGAGATGGGCGGCGTAGGGGCTCCGTGGGAATGCCTGTCTCCCTCCGGCTCCGCGCCGCCGCCCTCTCGGCGGCCTTGGCCCTCGCGTCCCTGGGGGGGCTCCGCGCCGAGGCGGCCCAGGCCCTGAGGGACCCCGACCTGGGCGGCCGAGTCTCGACTACCCTCGAGAAGGACGCTCTCTCGACCCGGGTCGGCATCGATTCGGGGCCGGTCTTCCTCGGCCTCGGCCTCGACGCCTCGGATTCGGGCTCCTACCTCCTCGGCTGCCTCCAGGCCGGCGAGCCCCGGGGTCCCGGGGCCTGCCTCCTCGCCGGGCCCGGCGCGCCCTCGGGCTCCTTGCGCGTCCTCGCGGACCCCGCATCCACCTCCGCCTTCGTCGCCGGGCCGCCGGTGGAATTGGACAGGAGCCTGGGTTCCCGCCGGGCGGTAGCTTCCCTACGAGAGGGACCCCTGACGCTCTTCGGCATCCAGGAAGGCGAGGGGCCAGTGGCCTTCGCCGCCAAAGAGCCCTCCGAGCCGCGGCGCCGCGGAGCGACGGCCGGCGGGCTCTCCCTCTCGGCCCAGCTCCCCGGCGGCCGGCTCGAGGCAGCGGCGGCGGCGTCGCGCGGCTCCGCGGCCTCCCCGGCCTCGGGTTGGAGCCCCCAACCCTACGCGACCCCGGCCATCGACGGCTGCGCCGCCAGCTCGCCGACTGCCCAGGCCCTCCTCCTCTTCGAGCGGAGGGAACCCGACAGCGGGGTCCTCTTCGCCCTGTCCGGGAGCCGCGGGGAGCTCGCCGGCGGCGCCGGGGCCATGAGGCTTCAGGCCCGGTCCGAGCTAGACTCCCTCGGCTTGGGGCTCCGGGCTGGGGTGGCCTCGCCGGGCTATCGATCCCTCTTCGGGCGGGCCGAGGAGGACCTCCTGGGAGCCGCGGCCGAGCTCTCCCTCTCCCTGCCGCGCTCCGCCTCGATAGGGCTGAGGGCCGAGCTGGAGGCCGAGGGGCGGGGGCTCCGCTATTCCCCGGGCTGGGGAGGCGCCAGGTCCCTGAACCTCGTCCTCCCCCTGAGCGCCGAGAGCTACCGCTTCCTCGAAGCCAGGGCCGAGAGGAGGATCCGTCCCGACGGGGAGAGCACTGGGAGCGTCGCCTTCGAGGCCAGGGGCGGGAGGCCCGAGGAGGGGGGCTCGGCAGCAGCCGGCGTGGTCCTGCGTTGGAGGCGCGGCTTCGACTCCCTGGGGTTCTCCCTCTCCACGGACCTGGCCGCGCCGGGCCTCCTGCCCGCCCTGGGCTGCGAAGTGAGCCTCGAGCTCTTCGACGGGGCGAGGGCCGCCTCGCCGGTCCTCGCCCGGGGAGGCCTCAGGCTCTCCCTCCCCTGCGGCGAGGCGGGGAAGCTCCGCCTCGGCCTCGACCTCCCCGCCGGGGGCCTAGCCCTGGAGCCCCGGGGCGGTGACGCCTCCGGCGACGCCTCGTCCGGCCGCGGCGCCGAGCTCGGCCTCCGCTACTCCGCCTCCCTGGGCCCGTCGGCGAGGCGGCCGAGGTCGAGGAAGGGCGCCGGGCCGAAGGCTTGCTCGATCGCGCACCGCGCCGCGTCGTAGACGCGGGCCCCCCTCCCGGCGACTCCGGCTGCGGAGCCTGCCAGGGCGTCGGCTATGGCCGAGTCGCTCGTGGCGACGAGGACGCCGTCGGCGGGGGCCGCAGCCTTGAGGGGCGCGTCGGCGCTGCGCTCGAGCCTCGCGGCGGCCTCCACGCCCCGCTCGGCTAGGGCGCGGAGGAAGAGGGCCGCGTGGCCCGCGCTCCCCGCCACCGGCGCGTCGAGGTAGACCTCCGCCCGGGAGGGCGCGTCGGAGGCCAGGCGGTCCGCGAGGATGCCGATAGCCCTGGCGAAGAGCTCCGCGTCGGGGATGCGGCCGTGGGAGCCGCCGGCGTCCCGCAGGAGGCCGTCGGTCCCGACGAAGAGGGGCCTGCCGACGAGGTAGTGCATCACCGTCAGGGCTTGGTTGTAGCCGTCCACGAGGACCGCGAGCCCCGGGACCAGGTCCGGGGGCAAGGCCAGGACCTTCCTGCGGGACTCGGAGGCCCGGGACGAGGCTACGCCGCGGAAGAGGATCGTCCTCTCGTCCCGGCCGAGCTGGTGCCTGTCGCCGACGAGCTTCAGCGACGCGGTCTCGGAGTAGCCCCTGTCGAGGAGCCACCGGTATTCCCGCGCCGCCCGGGGAAAGCGAGGAGAGACCGCGAACATGGGCGAATTGTAGGCCTCCCCCCGCGGGGAGGCAAGTTCCGCGCCTAGTCCCTGAGGCCGGCGTAGCGGGGAGCCAAGATGCCCCGGAGCTCCTCGAACGCCCCCGGGACTCCCGCCACTATGCTCCCGCCGGAGAAGGGATCGTAGGCCGCGCCGCCCACGGTGGAGACCCGGCAGCCCGTCTCCTCGAGGAGGAGGAGGGCCGCGCCCACGTCGTAGGCCTTGAGGTCCACCTCCCAGAAGGCCTGGAGCCTGCCGGCGGCCACCTGGCAGAGCTCCAGGGCCGCCGAGCCCATCCTCCGGAGGTCCAGGGCCCGCCCCGACACCTCGGCGGCGGCGGCGTAGAAGGCCCCCGCGGTGTCGGGGGAGCGGAAGGGCGTGCCGGTGCCCACGAGGGAGTGCCGGAGGTCCATAGGCCTCGCGGAGGCGAGCCTCCTCGCCCCGGTCCCCGGGGTCTCTTCCCAGGCTCCCCCGCCTCGCGTCGCCCAGAGCCAGTCGCCGGTCGCCGGCCTGTGCACGAGCCCGAGGATCGGCCGCGATCGCCGGCCTCCCGGGGGCATGGTCCCCGGGCCGTCGGCGCCGCTGTCGCCCTGGCCCCCTCGGCCTCCCGCGCCGCCATCCCCGTCGCCGACCTCCTCGTAGAGGGCCACCGAGATGGAGAACCAGTCGAGGCCGCAGACGTAGTTGGTCGTCCCGTCCAGGGGGTCCACAACCCAGGTGAGGCGCCCCCGGCTCCTCTCGCCCTCCTCGCCGTAGAACGAGGAGCCCGGCAGCGCCGACTTCAGGGCCGCGGAGAGCCGGGCCTCCGATTCCCTGTCCACGTAGGAGACCAAGTCCTTGGCGGCCTTCTCCTCGGCCCAGCCGGCGGGCCTCCTCCTCCAGTTGTCCAGCTGGTAGCGGCCGACCTCGGCCACCGCCGGCCTCGCGGCCCCCAAGAGCCCCGGGATGTCCAGCATGATACCCCCCACAGTCGGCGCTGCGAGTCTTCCCTCGATGCCGCCGATAGCGCTACTATGGAGCATCGTGAAGAAGGACATCAAGCGCGCGGTCCTCGTCGCCATCGACCTGCAGAACGATTTCTGCGAGGGCGGGGCCTTGGCGGTCCCCGGCGGCGGAGAAGTGGTCCCTGAGGTCAACCGGATGATCCCGCTCTTCGAGCGCGTCGTCCTCACCCAGGATTGGCACCCGAAGGGCCACGTGTCCTTCGCCTCCTCCTGGCCCGGGCGGAAGGTCCTGGACCGTGTCCGGGCCGGGGAAGTGGACCAGGTCCTCTGGCCCGACCACTGCGTCCGCGGCGGCCCCGGCGCCGACTTCCACCCGGACCTCGACGCGGAGGGGGCGGTCCTCGTCCTGCGCAAGGGCTACCGGGCGGGCCTCGACTCCTACTCCTGTTTCTTCGAGAACGACCGGCGCACCCCCACGGGCCTCGAGGGCTGGCTCCGCTCCGTGGGGGCCGAGGAGCTCTACTTCGCCGGCCTCGCCACAGACTACTGCGTGCTCTACTCGGTCCTCGACGCCCTCAGGCTCGGCCTCCCGGTCCGGGTGGTCGAGGACGCGGTCCGCGGAGTGGACGCCCCGGCGGGCTCCGCCTCGAGGGCCATGGACGACATGCGCCGCGGCGGCGCGGCCTTCGTCTCCACGGAGGACCTCCTATGAGCCGCGGGCCCGGGGATCCGGAGGGGATCGTCGGCCTCGTCAGTTCGGGGCTCTTCACCGACTTCTACGAGCTCACCATGGCCCAGGGCTACTGGAAGCTCGGCCGGGACGGGAAGGCCGTTTTCGACGTCTTCTTCCGCCGCAACCCCTTCGCCGGCGGCTACTCGGTCTTCGCGGGCCTCGAGCCCCTCCTCCACGACCTCGAGGCCCTCCGCTTCTCCGATGCGGACATCGCCTACCTCGACACCTTGGGCATGTTCGAGCGGGGCTTCCTCGACTACCTCTCGGGCTTCCGCTTCCGGGGCGACGTGTGGGCCGTCGGGGAGGGGGAGATCGTCTTCCCCCAGGGCGTGCTCATGCGGGTCCACGCCGACATCATCGAGGCCCAGATCGTCGAGGGCCTCGTCCTCAACCGCCTCAACTTCGGCAGCCTCATCGCCACGAAGACCGCCCGGATCTGGCGCGCCTCCAACTACGGCAACGTCATGGAGTTCGGCCTCCGGCGCGCCCAGGGCCCCGACGGCGCCCTCTCGGCCTCCCGGTCCTCCTACATAGGCGGGGCCTCCAGCACCGCCAACACCCTCGCGGGGCGGCTCTACGGCATCCCGGTCTCGGGCACCATGGCCCACTCCTGGGTCATGGCCTTCCCCGACGAGAAGGAGGCCTTCGACGCCTACGCCTCCATCTACCCCACCAAGACCGTCTACCTCATCGACACCTACGACACCCTCGAGAGCGGCATCGGGAACGCCATCGCCTCGGGCGAGGCCCTGGCCGCGAAGGGGCTCCGCTTCGGCGTGCGCCTCGACTCCGGGGACATCGACTACCTCTCCCGGGAGGTCCGCAAGAGGCTGGACGCCGCGGGGTTCGAGGACGCCTCCATCGTCGTCTCCAACGAGCTCGACGAGGACATCGTCGAGCACCTCGTGGCCGACGGCGCCCCGGTGGACTCCTGGGGAGTGGGCACCAAGCTCGTCACCGGCGGCACCGACTCCTCCTTCCCCGGGGTCTACAAGCTCGCCGCGGTGGAGCGCTCGGGGCGCCTCGAGCCCGCCATGAAGTTCTCCGACAACCCCGAGAAGACCACCAACCCGGGGGTCAAGCAGCTCTGGCGCCTCTACGACGACCGCGGCATGGCCCTCGACGACCTCGTGGCCCTCGACGGCGAGGAGCCGCGCCCCGGCGAAGAGATAATCCTCCACCACCCCTCGGCGGACTACCGCCGGCTCCGGATCGCGCCCTCCTCGGTCAAGCCCCTCCTCTCCAAGGTCATGGAGGGCGGCGCGATATCCGCCGCCATGCCCCCCCTCGCGGAGGTCCGCGGGGGGCTGCGCCGGCGCTTCGACGATTTCGACTCGACCTACCTCCGGCTCCTCAACCCCCACGTGTACAAGGTCTCGATCTCTAGCGCTTTGCGCGACCTCAAGCTGGGCTTCATCGGGAAGTACATGAAGGACGAGAGGTGAAGGGGGGGAGCGCGGCGCGCGCCCGGGCCCCCGGGGGCGGGCCGAGCCCGGCGCCGCCGGCCCCGCTGCTCCCCCTCGCTCCAAAGGTTGCGCGACGCCGTCGCACAACGCGCCTCCGCGGCCGCTGAATCGGCGCCGCGCAACGCTTTTCCGCCACCCCCACCCGGCGCCTCTCCGGCCGCCGCGTTAGGCCGCGGCCGGGCCTCAGGTGGCCGCGGCGCCGAGGAGCTCGAAGACCTGCACGGCCCCGGCCTTGCCCTTCACGGCCTCCTCGGCCAGGAGGCGGGAGGAGAAGACCTCGGGCCTGGAGAGCCGGCGCAGGGTGTCCCCGGAGAAGAGGATGTCGGTCCCGAACTTCTTGTTGAGCGCCTCTAGGCGGCTCGCGGCCGCGACCGTGTCGGAGATGACGGCGGAGTCCATCCGGTTGTTCTCGCCGATGGTGCCGAGCATCAGGGGCCCCGAGTGGATGCCTATGCCGACGCGGATGGGCGCGTAGCCGCCCTCGGCCCGCCCGGCGTTGTAGTCCAGCAGCTTGGTCCGCATCTCGAGGGCCGCCCGGAGGGCGTCGTCGGGGATCCCGGGGTAGAGGGCCATGATCCCGTCGCCGGGGTACTTGTCCACGAAGCCGCCGTGGGTCCTGATGATCGGGCCGAAGGTCCTCAGGAAGGAGTTGAGGAAGCGGAAGTTGTCCCTGGGGCTCATGCTCTCGGAGAGGACCGTGAAGTCGCGGATGTCCAGGAAGAAGATGGTCATCTCGCACTCGGTCCAGTCCCCCAGGCCTATCTCCAGGATGTTGTCCTTGCCGAGGAAGCCCAGGAACTCCCGCGGGATGAAGCGCTCGAGGGACTCGTTCACCCGCTTGAGGGTGTCGGCGTAGCGCTCCGCCACTTCCTGGACGTCGATCTGCCGCTTGAGGAGGAGGGTGCTCCGGCGCCCGACCACGGCCAGGATGCCCGTGACCGCGAGGATGACCGCGGCCTTGATCGGCTCGTCCTCGAAGTCGAGCTTGACGACCTCCCCGGCCAGGTTGTGGTAGACGTTCTCTCCGGAGACGAAGTTGCCCATGGCGGCGAAGAAGTACGCGTTGAGGGAGAGGAAGGCCGCGGCGGCGTAGAGGCCGGTGAAGATGACCGAGGCCGGGGAGTTCCGGATAGCCGCCAGGGCTATGAAGAGGAGGTAGAACCAGACCGCGGAGCCGGAGAAGGAGTAGCAGAGATTCACCGAGGTGGCCATCGACCAGTGGACGGCGGCAGCGCAGGAGATGTCGGCGAAGGAGGGCAGGAACCGCATCCAGGGGTAGTAGAGCCCCCTCGAGGTGATCCTGAGGGCGAGGGTCGACACCGCGGCGCTCAGGAGTATGCAGGCGAGCTCGACGTAGTAGATGGGCCTAGCGATCTCGGAGGAGAAGCTCCGCTCCCCGCAGGCCGATATGAAGACGTAGACCCCGAAGGCGGCGAGGATGGCGACGAGGATGAACCGCGCCTTCGCTATGGTCCGCTCGCCTCGGATCTGGGATTCGAGGATCACCCGCTCGGCGAGGGAGGCCGCCCCGCTCATCGCCCCGCCCTCCCGCCACGCAACGTCGACATGCCTAAAGCTCCTCGGCGGAATCGCGCCTCGTCCGGTCGGCGCCCTCTCGGCCCCCGCTCCTGGCTCCGGGACCTGTCCCGCGGTCCGCGCCGGCCCGCGGCCCGAGGGACCGGGGATCGGACTCCCGCGCTCGTTTGATGATAGATACCCTCGGATATTCGCGCAAGCGGGACGGCCGGGTTTATCGGTCCTTCTCCGCGAGGTTGACCACCCACTTCTCCTTGGCGAGCCACCAGAAGGCCACGCAGGCCTTGCCGATGTCCGAGAACTTCGCGATCCCGAAGAGGGCGACGGGGCCCAGGCTCGTCCAGGCGGCCATGGCGAAGGCCGCGGGGATGAAGAGGACGTAGGTGACGCCCACGTCGACCCAGACCCCCATGGCCGTGTCCCCCCCGGCCCGGGACAGGGCGAACTGGGCGTTGAGGAGGGTCCAGAGGGGGACGTAGGCCGATATCACGAGGATGAGGCCCCGGGTCACGTGGCGGGCCCCCGGGCTCAGGTTCCCGAAGACCAGGGGGATGAGGAAGGTGGAGGTCGCCGCGACGGCCCCCACCGCCAGGCCGAAGACCATGGCCCCGTAGAGTATCCAGCGGCCCTTCTCCCGCGCCTCCTCCAGCTTGTCGGCGCCCAGGGTCGAGCCGATTATGACGCTCGTCGCGGTGATCACCGCCCAGTAGGCCGTGAAGAAGATGTTGGCTATGGTCCAGCCGGCGGCCATGCCCGCGACGGTCTCGGCCCCGCCCCGCCCGTTGTAGATGGCGGTGACGACGGTCTCGGAGATCACCCAGGCGGTCTCCGAGAAGAGCATCATCACCGAGCGGCTCAGGATGCGCTTGAAGAGCCCCGCGTCGACGTCGAGGAACTTCCTCGGCTTGAACGCGAAGGGCGGCTTGACCGCCGAGAGGGAGACGAGGAAGGTGGCCGCCTCGACGAGCCTCGCGACGTCGGTGGCCGCCGCGGCGCCCGCCACCTCGAGGCGCGGGGCCCCCGCGGCGCCGTAGATGAGGAGCCAGTTGAGGACGGTGCAGACCGCCGCCGCCGAGGTGGATATGGCGAGGGGTATCCTCGTGCGCCCGACGTCCCGGTACGAGGAGCTCACCGCCGAGGCGACGGCTATGGGCGCGAAGCTCGGCGTCACGAGCCTGAGGAAGCGGGCCCCCTCCCGGACTATCTCGTCGCCCTGGCTGTTCCCTCCCAGCATCACCCGGATCAGGGCCTCGGGGCAGAGGAGGCAGAGGGCCGAGTGGAGGACCGAGAAGAAGAGGGCAGCCAGGATCTTGAAGCGCAGGGACTGACGCATGCCCTCATCGTCCGCCGCCCCCCGGTGCTGGGAGAGGAATATGCCCCCGGCCATGCAGACGGCGTTGACGATCACGATGTAGACGAAATTGATCTGGTTCGCCACGTTGACGGCGGCCATCTTCACGTCGCCCAGGCCGGCCACCATGAAGTTGTCCACGAGGGAGATGAGGCTGGTGATGAGGAGCTGGAGCATCACGGGCACGACGATGCCCAGGGCCTCCTTGTAGAAGGACCAGGGGCCGAAGGCCCTTCCGCCCCGCATGAAGCAGGGCTCGCCGGCGCGCACCATGCCCTTCCGCCTAGAGCTCGGTCTTCGCGCCGATCTCCACGACGCGGTCGGGGGGGAGGCGGAAGAAATCCGTCGGGCTTATGGCGTTGTTGAAGAGGAAAGCGTAGAGGCGCTTGCGCCACATCATCATGCCGCCCCGCTCCCGGGAGATCACGAGGGCCTCGCGGCCGAGGAAGTAGGTGGTCTTCATGGGGTCGGGGGAGAAGCCCGGTATGGAGAGCCCGGCCATGGCCGCGGGCACGTCGGGGGTCTCGCTGAAGCCGAAGTTGAGGAGCACGTGCCAGATGCCGCCCTCGTGGCCCACTATGGAGGCCCGGCCGGCGGGGGCCGCCGTCGGCTCGTCGGTGGTCTGGACGGAGAGCACGATGGTGCGCTCGTGGAGCACCCGGTTGTGCTTGAGGTTGTGGAGGAGGGCCTTGGGGACGCCGTTGGGGTCGGCGGTCAGGAAGATGGCCGTGCCCGGCACCCGGGCCGGGGGGTCGATGGCTATGCTCGCCGCGAAGAGCTCGGGGGTGAGCCTGTAGGCCTGCATGCGCCGGCCGAAGAGCTTGCGGCCGTCGATCCAGGTCTTCATGACGAGGAAGAGGGATGCGGCCATGACCACGACGAACCAGCCGCCCGATGCGATCTTGGCGGCGTTCGAGAGGAAGAAGGATATGTCCAGGGTGAGGAAGACCGCCGCGGCCGGCGCCAGGATCCAGAGCTTTATCCCGGCCGCCTTGCGCCCGAGGAAGATCATGAGGCAGGTCGTCATGAGCATGTCGATCGAGACCGCGATGCCGTAGGCGCCCGCGAGGCGGCCCGAGCTCTTGAACCCGAGGACCAGACCCACGGTGCCGAGCATGAGCATCCAGTTGACGAAGGGCACGTAGACCTGGCCTATCCTCTCGTCGGAGGTGTGCCGGACCTGGATGCGCGGCCAGAGGCCGAGCTGGACGCTCTGCCTCGCGATGGAGAAGGAACCCGAGATGACCGCCTGGGAGGCGATGATCGTGGCCGCCGTCGCGAGGACGACCATGGGGTAGAGCCCCCAGCCGGGGACGAGGCGGAAGAACAGGTTGTCGATCTCCCCGGGATGGCCGAGGAGGTGGGCTCCCTGGCCGGCGTAGTTGAGGAGGAGGGCCGGGTACACCAGGGAGAACCAGGCGCGGCGGATCGGGGAGCGGCCGAAGTGGCCGAGGTCGGCGTACATGACCTCGGTGCCGGTCACCGCGAGGAAGACCGATCCCAGCACGACGAAGGAGAGGGCGCCGTTCCGCGCGACGAAGCCCAGGGCCTCGAGGGGGTTGAGGGCCTCCAGGATGGCGGGGTTGGAGACCACGGAGCGCAGGCCCACGACGCCTATGACGACGAACCACAGGGAGAGGATGGGGCCGAAGACCCTCCCCACCTTCGCGGTGCCGCGGGACTGGGAGGGGAAGAGGGCGACGAGGACTACGAGCGCGAGGGGGAGCACGTAGGGGGCGAACTTGGGCGTGATGACCTCGAGCCCCTCGACGGCCGAGAGCACCGACACCGCCGGAGTGATCATCCCGTCGGAGTAGAGGAGGGCGGTGCCGAGGATCCCCAGGGAGGCGAGGAAGGCGGCCCGGCGCTTGCTCCCCTTGGGGATGTACCGCGACACGAGGCTCACCAGGGCGAGTATGCCGCCCTCGCCCCGGTTGTCGGCCCGGAGCACGATGGCGAGGTACTTCACGCAGACTATGAGGCTCAGGCTCCACACGAGGAGGGAGACGATGCCCAGGACGTTGTCGGCTTCGACGGCGACCCCGTGGGAGGGGGAGAAGCACTCGCGGAGGGCGTAGAGGGGCGATGTCCCGATGTCGCCGAAGACGATGCCGATCGCCCCTAGGGCGAGGGCGAGCTTCCGCCGCTCCCCTTCGTTGATGCTCACTTCGACACTCTAGCCCGAGGGGAGGCTATTGTGCAACGGCCGGGGTTCGCCCGGCGGGGAACTTCGGCGCCGGGGCCCTTGCTACCGGGGCGTTGCGCGGCTATCATTTATCGGCAGGGAGCTAAATTATGGAAAACGACCTCGTCGCGGCCTTCGCCCAAGCGGCCGAGCGCACCTTCAATGAGATGTTCGGAATCGAGGCGGCCAAGTCCGGCGTCCGGGAGCTGGCCAGTGACGAGGACCACGAGTGGGACATGACGGGCCTCGTGGGCATGGCCGGCCAGGTCCAGGGCGTCGCCGCGGTCAGGCTCAAGCGGGAGCTCGCCGCCGCCCTCCTCGCGGGCTCGGGCGTGGCGTCGGCCGGGGGCGAGGAGAGCCGGAGCCTCGAGGGGGGCCTCGTGGGC
>Ga0268360_1001466_pt1 | contig 24153 bp, 23 predicted proteins | sample BioMet11_FD_192465 | JGI IMG/M metagenome (GOLD analysis project Ga0268360, IMG submission 192465) | Sewage microbial communities from Oakland, California, United States - Biofuel 11 (Illumina Assembly) | ecosystem: Engineered > Wastewater > Sewage > Unclassified | place: USA: California... | reverse complement strand
GGCTCTGGAGCCGATCAGCCAGGGAGTTGCATCCGTTTTCGGCTCGGTTGGCCGGGATGCCGCCAAGGGACTTTCCCTGCGCATGGATCATGGGACGCAGTACCTGTCCGATCACTTCCTGAACCAGCTGAGGTACTGGGGCATTACCCCAGCTTTGCCTTTGTGGAGCAGCCCCAGACCAACGGCGTGGCGGAAAGGTTCAATAGGACCCTCAAGGACCAGGCCATCCACGGCCGTGTGTTCAGAAACGTGGAGGAAGTCAGAGCGTCAGTTGGAGCTTTTATCGCCAGGTACAACCGCGAGTGGCGTGTCGAAAAAAATCGTTTTCTCAGCCCGTTAGAGATTAGACAGCAGTGGATGGATCAAGCGGCGCTGGCGAGGGTGGCGTAAGAAAAACTTGTGTCCAGCAAACCGGGCGCGGTACAGGGGCAATAACCCCGGAAGTGAACACAGGGAACCCATTTCCCGGAACGCATCGCACCCTTCGGTGTGGGCGCTGGATTGGCCGAAAGCGTCGCGACTGTAGCCCATGCATCAGGCTGTTTAGGCATGAGAAACGCGCGCCAAGCCGGCCCGCGTTCCAGCGTGACACGATCGCGGCCATTCTGCTTGGCCTCAGAGCGAGCCTCGTCCGCCCGTTTCACCCTGGTGTCCGCCGTATTCCCGGGCCGATAGCTGGCACCCCTAAAACTGCAGGTCTTTTGGCCAACCACCGAAAACGCATGTCCCGCAACGGCGGCCCGTATGCGTTCGGCCAGGATGCGGGCGCCATTGCGATCAACGTGCGTGCAGATGACAAGGAATTCCTCCCAACCGTCCCGTCGCGTTCGTTTTGCGTGTCAACTTGCGCAGGATCGCGACGAATTCATCAAGCACGCTGTCACCGACCTGATGACATCTTGTTTTGGAAAATAATGTAATTTCCGCCCCCCCTTTTTTTTGCCTGATACATGGCGAGATCCGCCTTATGCAAAATGGTGTCACGATTGTCCTTGTTGGGATGGCCCAGGGCAATGCCGATGCTGCCGCCAATGTGCACCTCTTTGTCGTCGATTTTCATGGGGGCCTGCAGCGCCAGCAGGAGCCGCTCCGCCATCGGAACGACCTGCTCCTCGGTGGAGATGTCTTCGATCAGAAACGTGAATTCGTCCCCGCCGAAGCGGGCCGCAGTGTCATTTTTCCGTAGGCAGCACCGAACGCGATCGGCTACGGTTCGCAGTACCTCGTCGCCACCGGCATGCCCCAGGGTATCATTGACCTGCTTGAACCCATCAAGATCAAAGAAAAATACGGCGACACCTTGTCCCAAGCTGGCGGTGTGGGCCAACGCGACGTTCAACATTTCCATGAAATGGGCGCGGTTGGCCAATCCCGTAAGGGGGTCCTGGAAGGCGAGCTTGGCCAGCTCGTTTTCGTACAGATTGCGTTCCGTCACGTCATGAAATGTAACGACGATCCCGTTGACTGCCGGTTCGTGCAGCAAATTCACCAGGGTCACTTCATGGGTCAGACACTGTGTCTTGGTTTTGCTCAGATGCACAACCCCATGCAGGTCGGTGGCTTTTGTTTGTTTTTCGGCTTTGAATAGCATCTCCATAATTCGTTCCCGATCGGACTCAACAACATAATCAACAATGTTCTTTCCTTGGATATCGCTGGCAGGAACGTTCCAAACATACTCAGCGGCTGGGCTACTGTATTGTATAAATCCATTTGTTGAAAGTATCATTATAATATCTGAAACGCTACGAATGAGAGCTCGTAAACGTTCATCGCTCGCATGTAAAGCTTCAACAGCCTTAATACGCTCAGTAAGTTCATTTTGGCCTATCTGATAAAGCCGTGCATTTTCCAGCGCTACAGAAAGGTAGTTTGCGTAGAGTAAACTCATTTGTAAAGCAATGCTATTAAACATAAATGGCATACATCTAAATGCTATAAGTACGCCAATGATTTTTTCCTGTTGACAAATTGGAATAGCTAATAGCGCCTGAATGGCATAATTCTGACATGAAAATATCCCAAATACTTTGAGCAATGACCTATCTGTACTACAGTATGGCTTCCCAGTAGTCACTTTGCCCTGGCTAAGAAGATGCTCGGCAAGCTGCATGAGGGGTTCTGTCGAAGCGTCTGAGAGCCCGAATTGTTCCTGACACTGCAAAGCCGCCTCCGGCCCCCGCAGCATTATCGCACCGCTGTCGGCACCGGCCAGAGGTGGAAAATATCTGGTGGCCGCCGAAACGATGGCGTATTTGTCCAGATAGCTGCCAATGGTGTTGCCGCACTGGATAATTTGCGCCAATTGCGCCTGCCGTTGGGTGTCGTCCAGGGTCAGGCCGATACGATAGGCCATCGTGCTCAAGAGATCCATTTCGGACTCGGCAAGCGGCTCAGGACGGCAGCGCGCCACCACCAGGATGCCCCTGACAACATCTTCCCCGTACACCGGGAAACACGCCGCGATATTGACCTGCAACGCCTCGAATCGGACATCCAACGCCGCGCAGGCGGCAATGCCTTGAAGCTGCGCCGGGTTGCCCTCCAGCATCACGTGACGGAGGCAACCGCCGTACGGATATGAAAACGGTTCGGCAAGCATGTCCTCCGGCAAACCGATGGAGGCCAGCGGCGTCAGCGAGCCTGTTCCGATGGGGTCGAACAGTACGATAACATCCGCAACGAACAGTTCGGAAAGCGTGGACAACGTTTTGTCGAGCAATATCTCCGTTGTTCCAGGCTCTGTGAGGATAGCGAGAAGGCGTGTGAGTCGCGTCGTATCCCGCACAGCGCTGCGGGCGGCTTTCAACGCTGCATCCCTCGCAGCCTGAATCATGAAGAGATCTTCGTTGCTGTTATTATTTGAATGAGGCAAAGGCATGACCCTTTCTATTATTTTGGCGTCATATAAAAATACATCATTTATTATCAAATTATACTAAAATTCTCGCACTTCAGGCCGTCAGTCAAGCATCTCCACGCCAATGTCACTGGTGCGACATATTTGATGGGACTGGGGCTTACAGAGCAAGGGCTGTAAGCGTCGCATTGTGCGTGCCTAGCACGCCTGCGGTCCGCGCAAATTCGCCACAGCAGAAAAATCCAAACGTTGAAACGTCTGCAGCGACCGAATGCAGCCGTTTTGCTTCCTCACCAGCCAGATTGCCAAAAATTACCGCACGCACTGTGCAACTGAAACACAGGATGACGCCGAGATCGGGATTTAATCTCTGAGCGATCTCGGCCACTTCGTTGGCGACATTGAGCAGCACATCCCTGGAACTGTACATGACTTGTACCGCGCTGCCGACAGGAGGCAGACATCCCTGTATCATCAGCGTATTGCGTTCCGTTTTGGACCGAGCGACGCGAATAATGAACGAACCATCAGCCTGCAATAGACCAAAGGGATGAAGAATGGATGTGTCCCAGAACTGGTCCATCGCCAGACTGCCGGAAGCCAAGCCTAATTGTTCTTCAAAGGCGATAGCTGCGGGTTTTCCGGCCAATTCGATAAGCTCTGTGCCTTCCGCACGGGTGACGAGCAACGGGACCCCAATGGGTTCCCAGCCATGGCGTGTAATGACGGGCACCGGGCGAGAAGAGGCGATCCACAGGCCGACGGCGCCGTTTTCAATGACTTGGTCATTGTGAAAGACGTACGTTTTACTGAAACGCAATTCATCGCTCGCCGCCCCGCCTGAAATGGCGACCGAGGGACCGGTGATGCGATAGACTCCGTGAAAAAACTCTTGCAGATCCCCCGCCAGGCAATCGACGAGCAACAGCATGGCCGCGTAGGGACTTGGCCCGGCAAGTTTTTTGCTTTGCCGAGCGATGTCCTGACCAGCCTGGTCCAGGCGCCCCATGATGTTCTTGGCCGAGGCGATGCCAAAGCGGTACGGTCCGCCAGAAAGTGCCAGTACTGCAACGCCGCCGCCAAATCCCAAATGCTCACCGTTGACGATCTCTCCTGATGTGGTGCAGCCGATGAGTTCCGTCTCGCCGGATACGGAACGGATACCGGCAAGCAATCGTATGAGATCAAACTGTGGCGTCGAGTAAACAATAAACAAGGACGCTTGTTTTCCCAAAAGGCCTTCTACCGCTTTTTCAGCAGCATTTTTCCCAGCTTCGAACGCATCTTCACAGCACTTACTCGTACCAACCCCGGACATGATTCTCATCGAAGTTCTCCACTTGTGTTTACCGTCGCCCCGGTATTATTTGCGCGCAGAAAAATCGTCGATCAGCGTCCGCGCGAGGGAAAATAAAATTTACGAGCATTCTTCACCATACCTGCAAAGGAAAGCTTCTCCACTTTTCCGTATGGGAGAGTGTATTAATGAATAATAATATGAGAACATGCGTAGCTTATTTTCTAGCAACCGGGAACACCGTGCCTGGCGAAAGGCCGTTTTTTGCTAAAATATTTGGATCTGTTCGTGCCTGATTGAGCCTTTGCCGACAGCCGGTCACCCATGTCACGGGCATTGAGAAATTGCTCTGACCATGGCCAGTCTACTCTTGCGTCGAACGGGTCAGATCCACGAACCGCGCCTGGGGAAAGTCGCTGATCCGCGCGAAGGTTTGATCCACCACGAGCATGGAAGGAAGGCCCGCGAGAAGAAAATAGGGGGTCTTCTGAAAATATGGGCACAGTACGGCATTCCAGTTGTTAGCATCCTGGGGGAGCTTGCCCTTGGTTTCGGTCGACAGCAGCGTCAGCCACCGCCCGTCCGCCTCGGTCAGGGTCGGTGTGGTCTGGCTGACGCCGTAAGGATGGTCTGGGATAAAAGTTGAGTATTTTTGTCCCCAATAGCCATCCGGGAAGCGTTTGACCACGAGTTGCGGGACGAAATCCTGCCAGGAACTCCTGGCGAGTGTTGTGCGCGTGGCCTGAAACTCCACGACCTTGCGCCCGTAATCCGTCAACTCCCCTGAATCCAGATCGGCCAGTCCCTTCAGGTGCTCCACGTAGGCCCAGTCAAAACCCTGTGCATAGGCGTAGCACAGCGCGGCATAGAGTTGCTCTGGTGTGTGATAGCCTGGACCGGCCTTGCCCTTTTCCGGGAATTTGTCCAAAAACCAAAGATCCACGCAGGCCCAGAGCTCCTTTTGGCCATATTGGCGGGCCGCGCCGGCATAGACAGCAAACATGAGGTCATTTGCCGTCTCCTTGAGGAGTTTGGGCGCCAAAGTCGCTCCTCCTCGTGCCGCGGCGTGGGCATAATCGGGAAAGACCATCTCGAAAACGGCGCGTTTCCCGTAGCGGGCATACCTGGCGCTGAGTTCAGAAATCTTGTCGACAACCGCAGCAAAAGCTTGGTCGGGGAGCAGAGAAGCCGTGTCCACGAAATACGGTGGAATCCGCCTGTTGCCCACGGTCACGCCATTAAGCGACTGCATGAGCATGGCCTCGTCGTAGACTTGGCCGAGGAACAACGGGTCATCCTTGAGCTTTTCGAGCGTTTCCTGACGCAGGTCCCAGCGATAGGTGCCGTCGTTATTGGTAAAATAGGGGACATTCGGGACGTAGTTTACCAATTCCGTGTTGAAAAGATAGGCGATGTTGTTTGTCCGGCAGAAATTCACGATCTCCATCATCCGTTCGGAGGTCTCTTCCTCGGGCGATAAATGCCAGACCACGAATTCGACGCCCAACTGCTTGAGGATCTTGGCGAAACCGGGACGCCGCATCTCCCCCTTCCAGTTGTCGGCATTGACCCCGAACCGGAAGGTACCGGCCCCCCCGGCCGCTACGGTCAGGACCAGGATGATCGCTACGCAGGTGGCTATGCGGACGACTTGGCGCGACAGGGCTCCGTTGCTCATAAGCACTCCTTGATGATGGCGGCATACTGTTTCCAGTGCCCTTCCAGGCTGTAACGCTCGCGGACGATTTGCCGCCCGCGCGCCCCCATGTGCCGGCACAGGGCCGGGTCGACGACAAGCCGTTCCAGGGCTCGGACCCAATCGTCAGGGCCCTCGGCGAAAAAACCGTTCCCCCCATCCTCGACCACATCCAGGTTGCTCCCGACCGGTGAGGCGACCACCGGAATGCCGGCGGCCATGAACTGGATGAGCTTGAAGGCGCATTTGCCCCGGACGAACGGGAAATCCCGCAATGGCATGATACCGATGTCAAAGTCGGAAAAATATCGCAATTCGTCTTGGAGCGTCCACGGGATCTGGGTGAGATGCGGCAAATTCCAGCCCAGCGGACGGGTCGCACCCACCACGCGGAACGAAAAATCATGGCGCCCGGCCAGTTCGGCCAAGGGACCGCGCACGAGTTCGAGATAGTCGGTATTGGTCGGCGTACCAATCCAACCGATCCGGGGCCTGGGCGAGGCCGTGCGCGCGATGGCGCCGTAGGCGGTCATGGGGACGACGGTCGGCTGCACATGGACATGGGGGTTTTTGTCCCGAAAATAATCGGCCAAAAACGCGTTGCCGCAGACCACGGCCCGGAATTTCCCGGCCAGACGGCCAAGCTTTCCGAAATCACGCAATTTGCGATGAATCAGGCCGGTATTGGTGGGGTCCGGCAAAAAAATCGCGTCGTCGATGTCCAGAATGACCTTCGCCTGGAGGGCAAAAAGCAGCTGTTCGAGCAGAGGCGGCCCCAAGGGAAAGAGCTCCCGGCAGACCCATACCGCGTCGTAGTCCCGGGCATGACACGCGATGTCCACCAAGCGCCGCAAAAAGGCTACGCCAAGGCCCGCCGCCTTGGCACCACGACGCCCCGGCATCCCAAGGCTCCGATAATACTCTGGAGAAAACAGGGCATGCCGGGTGACTTCGATACCGGCGTCGCGAAACGGCGCGCGGTACTGTTCAATCCGATACCGCGTGTCCGGCCCGGTGACGGGCCGCACGGTCAATGCCAGAAGCCGAAGCATGTCGCTACCTTCCAAAAGCCCCGGGCCTTTTCCCTGTAGAGCCGTCTGCCCCACCCCAGGTACAGGACGGTGAAAATGGCGGCCTTGGCCACGCCCTCCAGGGTATTGACCAGGGCCAGGCCGAGGACGGTGGCCGCCTTAAAATGTTTGCGGAAATACAGCGTCCGGCTGCGACGCAACTGCGCGATCATGGTTGCCGCCGCGGCTTCACTCTCGCAGGAGGTTCCGGCCCGGTGGGAGATCGACGCACCGGGAACAAACCAGAGTTCATGGCCGGATTCGGCCAGACGCTTGCACAAATCCACTTCCTCGAAGTAGACGAAAAAACGCTCGTCAAAGCCTTTTACGTCCTCGAAGAGTCGGCGGGAGGTGAACAGGCAGGCTCCGATGAGCTGCGGGACTTGGCGCGGCGAGGCATGATCGAAATGGAGCAACCGGTAGGCGCCGACCAGACGGTCGAGTCCGGTGGCGTCCAAAAAAATGCGCCAAAGGGTGGGCAGGTTCCGACAGGTCAACACGGTCCGTCCGCTTGCGTCGCCTATTCGTGGTCCAAGCAATCCGGCCCGGGGACGGTTTCTCCAGAAGCTCCGAAAAATGGCAGTAATATCCGTATCAAGGGCCGTGTCGGGATTGAGGAACAGCAGGAAGTCACCCCGGGCGTGGCGCGCCCCCAGGTTGCAGCCAGCGGCGAATCCAAGATTGTGTCCCGGTCGGATGGCAGTGAGAGCCAGTCCCGGTCGCTCGTGGCAAAAGGCCTTGATCCGAGTCCACGTCGCGTCATTTGGGGAGTTGTCCACCACCACGGCCTCATAGGGGCAGGCCGTATAGGCCGTCAGGGAGTCCAGGCAGGCGTCGATGGTTGTCTCGTTGCCGTAGGTGACGAGAATGACCGAGACTTCGGGATGGACGACACCCTCGATTGCTTCGGTCGCGGTGGGCCCCAGGAATTCCGCCATGGTCGTTTCAAATCCCTGCCTGGCACTGTCTTGCTGTGCCAGACGAGAGCGGGTGCGTTTCCCTATGACACACGCCTACAGTCCTGGCCGAGGGGCCACAAAACGAATTTTTTCAATAACCTCTGCTTTATCTTCGTATCCCCGGGCGCTGTCTACGGGATAGATCCAGGGCGCGCCGTACAGCACACCGCGAAATTCCCGGATGGGCATGAGGATGGTCTGGCGCCAGTGCCCCATCTGGCGCGGGTACACCTTGGCCTCATAGGCAGGACACAGGAATTTTTCGCCCACGACGGCGATGAAATCGATCTGGCGCAACTGGTCGAAGGGATACCGCTCGTATTTAAGCTGTTCCGGGACGACGGTCACCAGTTCCGGTATGGCCTGTTGCGATTGTGCGTATTGGATCCGGATATTGGCGATATACAGGGCATTCATTTTCCCTTTGAACTGCACATAGGCGTCCGTGGCCCCGGCCATTTGCAAGCAGCCCAACACGCTGCTTGCGGCCAGGAGACAGGCCATGGCCAAACCGCAAAGTCCCCCAGGGAAAAAACGCCCTTTCATCCTGTCAGCTGCCGTGTTGCTCATGGTCCATCATCCCCCGTCCAAAAGATTCCCGACAGGCAAGACGCAATCGGATCTCGTTTCCCAGGTGCCGCGTCACGGGCAGGCGGCAAACCCAACCAAGGAGACGCGTGACCAGGTCGCGCCAGGGTGCGTTCCGCCACAGGCCCAGTTCCCGGGCAATTTCCGGATAGTGCTCACGGAGCACGCCAACGGCATACCCCACCTTATATTCCCGACCGATCAACCCCTCAGGGGTCATGGGATGGTAATGAGAAGCCAAAGCCTGCCGGTTGAGCCCCATGCGGCAGCCAGACTTTTTCAGGGCATAGGCGAAGGCCGTGTCTTCAAAGGCGTACCGTTTGGCCGCAAAAGCCGCGTCAAAGCCGCCGACAGTCTCGACGCAACGTCGTGTTACGGCCAGATTCGCCGTATAAACGTAGCGGTAGGACAGGTCTTGGTCGTCTTGCACCCGATCGAAGGCAAACTGCATGCCATGCGCGTCCATGTGGCGCATGAGCCACGAATCCGCCAACTCGGGGTGCCACCGGAGCAGCCCCTGGGACAGGTCGAAACCCTGGTCGAGAAAGTGGGCGTGGGCCCGCAAGAGATCCGGTTCGGGGAAGACATCGTCGTCGAGGAACAGAATGCGTTCTCGTCTGGCCAGGGCAAGCGCCGCATTGCGGGCCACGCCTGGCCCGGCGTTTTCCTGATGCACCCACCGAACGAGACCCGGTGCTTGGCGCGTAATCCGTTCGAGGACCTCGGGCGTGGCGTCGGTGGAACCGTCGTCCACGACGATCAGCTCGCACCCGTCAATACCATCCATGGCCAACATGGCGGTCAGGGCCCGTTGCAAAATGGCAGCCCTGTTGCAGGTCGGCGTCACGATACTAAACACGACCCAGTCCAAAACGGCAGTATTGCAGGTATTGCCGGTTTCGGTTGGTCAAGGCCTTGAGTCCGTAGAGAGCGACTATCATTGTGCGCCACAGCAAGGCCTGAACACGGCCATGATGTTTTTCCATATATAACGCAAGGCTCCGCAGGTGTTGCAGGATCATGGCATGAAAATCCTTGAAATACTGTTCAGCACTGTATTTTTCAAGGTGAGTAATGACGGCTTCGTGGACATAGTGGACGCCAAAACCGTCATTCCAAATTCTGCGACACAAGTCGACCTCTTCGCAATACAGAAAAAATCGTTCGTCGAAGCCGCCGATGGCCTCGAATACGTCCCGCCGGACCAGCATGGCCGCACCGATCAGGGAATCCACTGGCCGGGAAGAATCGTGATCCCAAAAGGAATAATAGGGACGTCCCGTGATGCGTCCCTTGGGGAAACGGAAGGTCAGCGCGGAATGTTCAAGGAATTCGTTCAGCAAGGAATGAAAGGCTCGGGCCGCCCCGAAGTGGATCGTTCCCCGGGCGTCGAGGACCTTGGGGCCGACCGCGCCGATCCGGGGATGGGTGTCGAGGAACGCCGTCAGGATGGTGGCCGCATCATTTTCCATCCGGGTGTCGGGGTTGAAAAAAAAGAGATAGCGCCCCTGGCTGTTTCGGGCGCCCAGGTTGCACCCCGCACCGAATCCGGCATTGACCGGATTTTGAATCAACCGGATTGCCGGTTCGCTGGCCAAGGCCGCCGTGCCCTTGCCCGAGGCATTGTCCACGACGATGATTTCGTAAGAAACGCCCCGGATCTTGTCGCGAACCGTGCGCACCGAGGCAAGGATCTCCTCCTCTGCGTTCCAATTCACATAAATTACGGAGACATCCATCAGACGCCCCTCGCGGGACCATCGGTGCGACCATCGACAGCCGCCCCGTCGCGTCGACAGACGTGGCGCGTCTCCGAAACCTTCCGGGTCTGGGCATACAGGGACTCGAGGGACTCGATCATGCCCCGTGGCGCGAACTCCCGCATGGCCATTTCCCTACCCTTTTCGCCCATAATTCGGCAAAGCGTCGTGTTATCGAGCAATCGTTCCAGGTCGCGAGCCAGGGTTTCGGCGTCACCGCAGGGAAATAGCATACCCGTAACGCCCGATTCCACGCAATCCCGGATTCCCATGACATCACTTCCCACCACAGGTTTTTTCAGGGCCATGGCTTCGAGAAGCGCATAAGGGAGCCCTTCCTTGCGCGATGAAAGCACCATCACGTCGCACGCGGCGACCAAGCGGCGCACGTCGCTGCGCCAGCCGAGAAACCGCAGCCGGTCCCGCATTCCTTCCGTATCGGCCAAGGCTTCGATCTGAGGCCGCTGCTCGCCGTCTCCGGCCAGAACCACAATGAAATCCGATCTTTTGCGGCCAAGGATCGATGCCGCGCGGATCAAGGTGGGAACATCCTTTTGGGTGTCGAAACGGGCGGTGGAAAGGATCACCCTCGTCCCTGGCGTGATGGCGAGTTCCTCGAACAGCCCCGCATCCTGGGAGCACTCGTCTGCCGCGATCAAATCCCGGGGGATGGAGTTGTTGATGCGCATGATGCGCGAGTCCGGCCCGAGCGCTGCGCGCAGTTCCTGATATTCGGAGGAGGATACGGCCACCAGCGCGTTGCAAAGGGGTAAGAGCATCCATTCCAGGGCGGTAAAGATCTGGCGCTTGAGCCCGGCCAGCCGGAGACAATACATGAGATGCGGTGTGTACACCACGAGGGGGGGGCGCCAGGCGAGGGTTGCCAGTCGCCCAACGGCCCCGGCCATGGAGCTGTGGCAATGCAGGACATCGGGCCTGAGCTCGCGCAAAAGCCACCCCATCTTCCACGTGGCCTGGAGACAGGCCACGGGTTGGAGTCCCACCGGCGTTTCCACCGTGTAGGTTCGAAGGCCCATCGAGGCGAATAAGTTGCGGTAACTTCCTGCTTCGTCGGGTAGATATGTTCGATCAAGCAGTCGGTCGGGGAACACCCCGATGACCTCAAAGCGATCATGATTGATCCGGGTTATGATGTCTTCCACATGACGGCGCACTCCCCCCAGAGATACCGTAAACAACAAGACCCGAATGCGCGCGTCGGGCTTGGTCGAACCGTTCACGGCCACTCCTTGTCGGGGCGAAGCGGCTCCCCGAGTTCCGCAGGGCTTGCCGGCGCGCCTCCCCGCAGAACAGGGCGCTCATTCCCGGCAAACTTGGCAATGGCCAGCGCCATTCCCGTCGTGATGAAAAAAAACTTCGTCACCTTGGCAAAAAGCTGCACATCGGCGAAACAGCCCGCCAGGAGATAGACAACCATGGCTTGCAACAGCGTGTTGAGCCGCAAGGCGTTGTCCGAATCCCCCCTTTTCCGGAAGGATGCTCCCAATCGCGCGGTCAACCAGATGGCCGCGCCGAACAGCACCATCTGAGTCAGGAAGCCCAAAAAACCATGCTCCACGAGGGTGGTCAAAAAGATATTGTCGGCCACAAAAATTTGCTTAACATCAAGTCCGGAAGGCGCCGCCACCGTGTCCACGAACTCCAGGTAGCGGTCTTTAAAGTTCATGTGTCCAATGCCAAAAGGAAAGTAGGTCATGAACATGTTAAGACCAACTTTCCAGTAGTACAAACGGTTATAAAAGTTTGTCGGATCGAAAATACGCCTGAAAAAGGGCGTATCACCCATGGTGAGATAAGACAGGCCCAAAAGCAGGACCAGAATAGCCAAGGCGGCGGGTAAAATGCGTTTGAGGTGCTTGACGTTGCACACGAGCAGGGCGAATGCCAAGGCGACCCAGACGCCGCGCGTGTAGTTCAGTATGACACCAACGATCGCGAGGGCCATGGCTGCGTATTTGATGCATGGTCTGTTGTTTCGCACACTGTAAAACACAAAAGGGAGGCCCATCGCCAAGAAGGTACCAGCCTCGGAGGGATGGAAAAAAATCGCGTAGGGACGATAGTAGCTGTCCAGAAACTTGTAATTCTCTGGAGACAGGTAAATAAAGTCCTCCATAATTTTTTGGGCCATTCTCGTAAGCGGATTATTCTGAATGATGACCTCTATACAAACAATGGCAGCCAGAATAAGCGTCGTAACGGCAACCCAACGCATAAGTGTGTTGATATTGTTTTCATCAACTTCATTGTAGAATATGATGTAAAGTACAAATCCGAATAGAAATGTTTCGGTAAAATTTCGGAAAGCTGTTTTCGCCGCTGGCTCCGTGACGAATGGGACAAAGGCAGATATGACAAACAGGACAAAAAGTATGAATATAGTCATGCTGCCCAGACGGATTTTTTTCCTCCCGAAGGGCCCATACGCCAAAAACATATATACGATACCAAACAAAACAAATGCATCATCGGCATAGATCATGGGGAGTCCCGGCATGACCCTGGCTCTGAGGAAAAACGGGCACAGTCCGATGCTCGCGATAATCAGTCCCAGCAATACTGTGGGATGCCGAAAGGACAAAGGCAACGCCACAATGAAGGCCATTGTGGCCACTACAAACGCGATTCCACTGATCCTAAATGCATACAACGCAAAGCAATACAAAGCGGCCAGCAGCACCGTAATGAGCAGAAAAAATGTATTTTGGCTTTTCATGAGACATCGCTCAACGCCTCTGCCTCGACAGACGCTTTTCGTCTAAACGGTTGAAGGGCCAAGACAAGCGCAAGACCAAGCAGTATTTCACTCGCCAGGGTGGCCACCGCCGAGCCAAGAATGCCAAAGACGGGAATGAGGCCCATATTCAAACCTACGTTGATGGCAAGCATCGGCAGAGCCAGAAGGCAGAGCGTACGCACCTTGGCTGAGGCTACAGCAAAATTGGCCAGCATGGAGTTGGAGTAGACCAGCGGCAAGGCGAGCATGAGACAGGCCAGGACCGGGGCGGCTTCGACGTATTCCGACTTGAAAAGGCGCAGGATGTCCTGGCGTAGCAGGATGACCGGCAGGGAAAAGCAGAGGAATACCACTCCAGAACCCAGGGCCAGCATGGACGGGCGTATCCGATTCGCCTGCCGGGACATGGCCGGGAAGATGGCGATGAGATAGCCGGAAAACATGGCAATAAAAAAATCGAAAATCTTGTAGGCCGTCAGATACAATCCGGTGGAGCGGAGGTCCACCATCTTGGAGAGCATAAAGATGTCGACTCGAAAGTAGGCCACAGCCACGATCTCCACGGCGAACATCCACGAGGCTTCGGAGAGGAGGCCAAAGGTCTTTCGGCGCGAAAGTGTCAGAGGTCCCTGCTCGCGTCCGCCGAGAAACAGCAGGCCGGGGCAGGCCGCCCGAGTTACGGCCGCCAGCGGGAATACCGCCAGGAAGGAATCGAAGCCGATCCAGCCCAGCCAAGCGGCCAAGGCTGCCGCCAACATGACCAACCGTTCGGCCAGTTGGCCGAGCGCCGGGATGGCCATACGCTCAATGGCCGTGAAGTGGCTTTCAAAACTGCGGGCCACGGCACAGATGGGGACATAGGCCAGGAAACACGCCAAGGCCAGGCGGTGCGCTTCGAAGATATCGGGATAGATGTACCGGAAACCCACGAGACAAAGGCCATAGGCCACGAGAGAGGCGGTGATCTTAAGCAGCAGCGAGTTCGCGAAGAGTTCCCGGGCATCAAGGTGCCCGAGCCGAGCGATTTCCCGGATGATCACCCGGTCAAGACCGAGATTGGCCAGCAGTTCGGCGAAAAGCATACACGTCAGGCATACGGCGTAAATGCCCACTTCCTCGTCGGAAAAAGCCCTGACCGCGAGGAGAAACTGGACATACGCCAACGCCCTGGTCGCGGCGGAGGACACCGTCAACCAAACCGTGTTGCCGAGGGTACGACGCAGGCTCCCGCCCTCACTGTGGCGGTATCCGCCACTCGGGGCCGTCATGTTCTCCTCGGCTGCGTCTTTTCCCACACTCCCGTCACGGGGTCGCGAATCCGGCTGACTTTCGCCGGAACCCCAGAGGCAAAACTATACGGAGGAATATCCGCCGTGACCAGGGAGCCCGCTGCGATAAAGCTATGCTTGCCAATGGTCACGCCGGGCCCGACAACACAGTTGACCGCCAGCATCACCTCTTCTTCGATAACGACGGGCTTTCCTTGGCTCAGTGGCGCATGGACAATGGGTACATCCAGATGATGAAAATCGTGATTATGATCCACGATAGTGGAATTCCGCCCGACAGAGGCGCCCTTGCCAATGAAAATGCTCGCAATGGATGAGATCTGGACATTATTCATAATTACCGCCGCATCACTGATGATGATACGGCTATCATACGTCTCCCCTGCCCACCGATCCACTGCGTTGAGCCAGACCGATGACTCTATATGAACATTGCTCCCGATATGTATTTTTGTAGGGTTCCAGACTCGAACTGGATAGAACAATAATGAATTTTCACCAAATTCAGCAAAAGCTTTGGCGGCAAGTCGTGAGTACACTCTTGCACGCCACATTAGAAATCTATCTTGCAATTGAAAAATATCCATAATTTTGTTCTTTTTTCAACAGTTACTTCAATTCACGCATTACAGTCGAGTGGAAAACGTTGCAAATTAAATAATCATGTCTCAATTTTTGATTAGCAGAATACGTCCTAGGGACGTCCATTTATATGCAATCTCTGCCCGACATCGGAGACGCCCAGGAAGCAAGATCAATTTTTCCCCTATAAAACCGACCGCGCCGTCTCATCAAACCGGTAGTTTCTCCCAAACCCACGTGACTCCAGTACGCAGCACCTTGGCGGGGACTCCGGCCGCCAGACAATAGGGTGGCACATCCTTCGTCACTATGGAACGCATGCCAATAACACTGTGCGTGCCAATCTTCACGCCCTTGAGAATCGTCGCGCCCTTGCCGATCCAGGCACCGTCGCCGATGCTGATCCCAGCCGGTGGATTGAGACGTCGTCCCGTCTCCACATCCACAATCGAATGCGAGTCCGAGGTTCGAATGTCCGTTTCCTCGGACAGTCCCACCTTCGCACCGATTTCCACAGCGCATCCCGTTTCCACGGCGGAAATGCTCACGTCATTGAACATACACTCGTTCCCGATCTCAATGCGGCATGTCTCGTCTTCAAAAAAGAACCGTACGTTGTGAAACCACACTCCGTGGCCTACTGAAAGCCGATGTCCGTTACCGCGAATGCGAACGGTCATCCCTTCGACGACCGAGTCATTGGCCAGGGCGATCACATTGTCGTTGCCAACGATATCAATGTACACTCGTTTGAGGATAGAAGCCCCCAAGGAAATGCTATTGCCTTTGCCCTTGATGCGGCGGCGTATTTCAAATGGTCGCCGCAGCGTATGGTACAGTGACTTGAGGCGCGCAATAAAGCCGCAGTGATCGAGCCTGTGAAGTGCCGACCCAGTCCTAGAGTCTCTAGTTTCCATAATATTTTTTTGTGGTTATACATATTTGTACAGAAACTTCGGAATATAGAATCTCCTCTTGTTCAGCACAAAAGAAATTTTTGAAAATCCATACTGAATAAGAATATCAAAATTGTACTTGACAACCTGCCTCTTTGTTCGATCGGCTTCAATGAAAAAAAGGATTCTATCAACATAAAGATTGAGAAAAACAAGATCGGCTGAATCTTTAATTGGTGTGATATTGCAAAAAATATAATCGTATTCAGCCCTAAGCTTCTCGAGGACACTGTACTTGTCTTTCAAATCTGCGTGCCAGGACGCAGAATTTTCAACGTATCGGTAACAGTCAACCTCGGCAAGTTGGGTCTTTTCCAAACACGTCCCCTCCACCAGTTGGAAACCTGTGGCTTCTTCGGAGACTCGCGATTGCAGATAGTCCACGAACGCCACCTTCTTGCCCAGGTAGCGCACGAGAAAGGCGGCCAAGTTAAAGGTAATGATAGCGCCCCCTTCGCCCGGCCGCGACCGACCTATGAGGAAGATCTTCTCGCCCTGACCCGCCCGACTGAGGTTGATAAAAAAACGCTGGAATTCCATGCGTTTTTTCTCAAAATAATCAAAGCCGACGGCTCCTCCACGCAGTTCCACCATGACATTTGTCAAGCCTTTCCTTGGGGAGACGCCGTCCGCCCCTTCGCCTGCAAATTCCAAGGGAATTGTTGCTACCGGTTGATCACCAAACTGCCTTTCAAGCTCCATTGGATTGGTAATAGTGTTGTTCATCATTGAGAGAAATAATACGAGAAAAAAGTTTCCGGCAAATAGAAATGCTCCGGTAAAAAGCAAAATCTTCTTTTTGTTTGGCCAATCAGGCACAAAGCTCTGTGATGGATCTTCAATGATGGAAATATTCGTGACCTGCTGATTTTTACTCATATTATTAAGGTCACTTTCGAGAAATCCTTCGTAATATTTTTCATACGTAATTTTAGCTAAATCGAGATCTTTTTTGAGCAGGGTAAAATCTTGAAAGTTGTGAGCATTCTTCGAAAGCTCATCCTCAAGAGATTTTAACTCCTGGGTAAGGCTAGCGATCTTTCCTTCTTCACCAGCAACTGTCGTCTTTAAATCAATAACATTTTGGTCGGTAGTCCAGTATGTATCGTTCTTGCGGCTATCCACGCTGTTAATTACACGCTCCGGCTCACTTTTAATGAGTCTTTGTAACATCTCGATTTCCTTGTTAACATCCAAAATAAGGCGGCTTTCTGGTGTGTATTTTTGTAAAAGATTTTGTTTTTCGAGAGTAGCCTCATTGAGCTTGCTCTGGAGCTTGTTGCGCCGGTCGTTGATGACCTCGACACTGTTATATTTTTCATATGGCTGTAAAAGTTGAATTTCTTCCAATGTTCGAGTAAGCTTTTGCTTGTGATATTGGTGCTCGGCTCTGGCATTAGCCAGGTCTGATTGCAAGCTATTGCGTTTTGTAATGAGAAACTCGATCTGTTTGTCATCATAAATCTTATAAAAATCAATAAAATTTGTATACTTATGCAGAGCCTCATCATACTTTTTCCGTGACTCAGCCAGTTTTAACTTAACAAAATTCAACTCATTGACGTTTTCATACACTCCAATATGGTGCTCGATATATTTACCGATGAGGATTCCAAGTATTTTTTTTGCCACGACGGGATTGGGGAACTTGAATGTTAGTGACAAGGTGTCAGATTCAAGGAGAGACTTTACTTCAAGATGGTCAATTAAATATTTTTTTGTAGTGGCCAAAGTTTTGGCATCATTGGCATCGTTGCCTAAGATTGCTTTGGCCGCAGCGGTGATGACTTTGTCGCTAAGGAAAATCATTTCCTCATTTTTAAGCTCCTGCTCACGACGTGTCACATATACATTCCTAGCATTATTCATAAATTGCATACTGCCCATTTGTTCTTGCCCAAGACGAATAAGCACCTGAGCTTTTGAGCTATAAATTTTTTTTGCCCCAAAGGAATAGAGTAATGAAAAAGAAACAACAATAATGCTAAAAACAATAACATAATGTAAATATCTAAAAACAATCTCCAGGATATCCTTAAATGTGGTGTTCATGGCTTTTCCCTATTTTACACCAAGAGCATTGTTTAAATCTGTATTGAGGCCCCACATAATATTCATCTGCGGAGGAACTATGTCACGTATATATTTTTGGACGAAGTCACCAAGAATAGTAATTGAGTTTCTTGGGACAATAATCATATCACCTGGCGAGAGGTAGATATCGCGTTCAACGCCTTGTTCAAAACGAGTATCTACTTTATAAACCTTATATGACCTATCGCCATGCTTTCTTACAAGTACTACACTGGAGAGATCCGCATCACGTTCTTTGACGCCACTTTGGGCCAACATTTGCCCAATAGTCGTATTGGCCTGCAGCGGTTTGATCCCACCAGTGGTGACTTGTCCAGAGACGAAAACCGAAGTATTTGATTTTTTTTCGATTTCAACGGAAATGACCGGATCAACGAATTCTTTGGAATACAAAGCAAGTAATCGGCTCTGCAACTCTTCTGGGGATTGACCGGCGACATCCAGACCCTGCAACAAGGTCAGCGAAATTTTGCCATCGGGACGCACTATTTGGGTGGAATTAAGCTCGGGATTATAGTAGAATTTAACCGTCAGTACATCGCCAGGCTCAATTGATACCGATTGAGAAGGGAAACTTGGGTTGAAAAAATCCGGCGGAACCACTTGGATAGGCTCCTCACCGCGCACTGACTTCGTGGATTTGCCGGCACATCCCGTCATGCAGATTCCACCAACGGCGACGACAACAATGAGAAATAAAATACGCACGCTACCGTGCCAAACCGATGCCGTGTTTTTCCTCAACGGTATAACAAAAAACATGGACTCTCCTCCGGTATTCGATCATTGCGACGTTGGTCTGGAGGGCACTGCTTATTCTACAGTTTTATGAGGGGCAAAATCATTTATCACTGATCATTGCCGTGATCTTGCTTGTCATGAGGCGTTCAGTTTCAGACATAAAAAAAACATTACTTTCATAGATAAGATAACTTACGGCAAACAATGTCAACACGACCAGCAGTATTTTTTTCTGCTTCAAATGAGATGTTCCTTTATTTTTCATAACTACACCTCTGGTTTATGCGCTACAAACATGTAAAATTGGATAAAAAGCTTCAGTTATTCATGTGGTTTTGTCTGCGCAGAATATGAAATATTAAATCACATTTCTCCTCCCCGGAGCACCCTTGAAATGATCATGGGTATGGTCTTCAAATCTTCAAACAGATTCCAGTTGTCAATACATACCATATCCAATCGCATCCATATCTCGAACGGAAACGCGTTGCCTCCTCTGATCTGCCAGGAGCATGTTAATCCCGGTCGCATGAAAAATTGTCTATAACGCGTCATAAGTATCACTACAATTAGTAGTAAGGCTCAGAAAAACGCTTAACTAATATCATCCGATCTTCATGTGGAGCAGTATACATCATAATTGAAGACAATGGTTCAATTTTAGATGAAGTAACATGACTATGCTTTGGCTCAAATAAGATCGTGCGACAGTGGACAGAAATACCATGCCATTCTTTCAATCCGATCATGCTATGGAAACAACATAATATGATCGAATTGATAGATGGTAACAATATCCACAACGTTGCCCATTACAACTTCAGAATGGTTCTTTTATTTTCCTCAATATCTTTATATTTTATTCGCTACAATTCTCGTTATTAGGACCTGTTGAATTATAAAATCCACGGATGCTGCTCGATTCAACAAACGCGCAAATTTAGCAGCACATCTGTTGCAACCGATCATGATAAAAGTTTTCCCTTGGAAGCGAGTTTATCATTATCAAAAAGCAATAAACTCCATATGTCACTAAAAGAATAACAAAAATGCTATATGGTATTACCTTGCAAAAAAAACGGGCCAAAATCTCTACCGCAGGCAGATTGGGCAAAATGTATGCCACAAGCGCGCCGCACGGAGCGATGATTAAAAAGTTCCCAATCTGAGTTTTACTGTAGTAGGTAGAAAATTGGTGTCGATTAGAATAGTAAGAATTAATGGAGATCTTATCCGCAATAAGAATACTCGTGAGAACAGATTCAAGACAGATGCATTCCCCCAAATATGTATGACCGTTCTCCCTATTTGTTATAAAGTTATCGAGATGGACCACGGAATAATAAAAACAAAGCAAAAAAGGACATGCCTCCACGATGTGATAGAACATCGTGACGCCACTGATGTATTGATTCCTTTTGGACTCAAACACGGGGTCACCCAATATTCTTGAATCAATCGAAAATGCGCACCGACAGCGTTGCCGCACTAAACAATCGAAAAAATATATATGCTTCGAATGACCTAACGAAGCAGCCCGGCTATCTTCGAGAGATCCGTGGCTTTTCGAACGCCCCCACCTCACGACGGGTTTGACATTAACAGGTTAGCTTTTTTATAATACTTAATTTTGAAAATTTGTCAAATACAATTTAACGCTTATCAATAATTGATATTTATTTTTAAAACACAGGGAATGTCCCGAAAACTGTGTAAACGCGCCTGGTTGATGTTTCGCGGAAGGAGTCCTTCAACCTGTCCTGAGAGGTCCTTCCGGGTTTCCCGTGGGTATGCGGGCTCAGGCATGCTTGGGATAGAGGTCGAGGCCACCGCAGAAGAAGTTGATGGCGGTCTTGAAGTGCTCCCTGTTCCGGTAACCGCACGTTCTGCGCTTGATGGCCATGATCTTGCTGTTGAGTCCCTCGGCCGCGCCGTTGGTGATCCGATGCCGGCAAACGGTCAGGATGTTGTCCAGATGCCGGGCGAGCCTCTCCCCGACCTTGCGCATCGGGGTCAGGTCTGACTTCCTCACCCAGGTCAGCCAGCGTTTCATGGACCGCTTGGCCTAGCCGACACTGAGGTAATTTCACAATCCGGACAGGCTTTCCTTCCTGGCCCAGGCCTTGGCCACCTTCAGGTTCGTGGCCTGCAGGGCTTCCAAGGTCGGGCGGTGCTTGTCCGGCAGGTTCTCTTCCCGGTAAAGCCAGAGGTACTTGGTGCCCTTAGCAGCCTGTTGCAAAACTCATTTTGAGCCACATTGCATTGGTCGCAAGATTTTATTGAAAGTTGCCGCGCCACGGTCTCCATTCGGAACAGGTCTTGGGTTGTTTGTCAGACAGCCGACAGACACGGCTCCGGGATTGAGGTAGGATAATTATCCTTAGTATCTCAGCCAGACAGTCGGCATGAGGTCTGATGGGGGCAACCTGCCGGCGACGCCGTCAAGCGGATGTGGTATGGTCCGCTCGCGGAGCCGGCAAAGGCCGGATGTGTGCCCCAAACTGTGCTGGAGACTGCCATGAAGCTCGCCGTAGCAGGAAAAGGTGGGGTGGGTAAGACCACGCTCACGGCCTGGTTGGGTGATTATCTCGCCCGGCAGGGCCGGAGTCCCTGGCTGGTGGACGCCGATACCGCTTTGTCCCTGGGCGCGGCCCTGGGACTTCCCGATGCGGCGTTGCCCACGCCCCTCATCCAGGACGAAACCCTTATCCGCGAACGCGTGGGCAAGGGCTTCATCAACCTCAATCCCGACGTTTCCGATCTGCCCGAGCGGCTACGGGTGCGCCTTGGCAACCTCAACCTGCTGGTCATGGGCTCGGTGGCCGGCGCCGGCGGCGGCTGCGCCTGCGAGGCCAATGCCCTGCTCAAATCACTGCTGGCCCATTTGCTGCTCGATCGCGACCAGTGTCTGCTCGTGGACCTGGAAGCCGGGGTGGAACACCTGGGACGCGGCACCGTGGCGGCCGTGGACGGTTTGATCGTCACCGCCGAGCCGAGTTGGCGCAGCCTGGCCGTGGCAGCCCAAGTGGCGACCATGGCCGCCGAACTGGGGCTGACGCGACAGGTTCTGGTCCTCAACCGGGCGCCGTCCTCCATTGTCCTGCCCGCCCTGGCCGGGCTGCCGCCCCTGGCTGCCACCATTCCGACGCTGTCCAGTCTGGTCGAGCGCCAGCTGACCTCGCCGTCCGTGCTGGGCCTGCCCCAACACGCTGTCGTTGACCGGGTCTGCGGCAAAATCCTGGCGGCCCTGGCCGCGCGCAGCGCCCCCCCCGCGAGGGGGGGCGCACAATCCCCATCGCCGAGGTGATCCATGCGTTATGTTGTCGTCGGACTGCACGCGGCCGGGCGCAGCGCCTGCACGTGGCTGCGCAAGGTGGACAAGACCGCCGAGATCATCGGCATCGATCCCTCCCCCCGGCCCGTCTATTCCCGGCCGCTCATCAGCTATGTCCTGTCCGGGGAACTGACGCCTCGCGACATGCTGGTGGCGGGGGAGGGGTTCTGGAAGGAGCAGGGCGTCACCGCCCTCGAGGACCGGGCCCTGGCGCTCGATCCCGGGCGGGGGCGGCTGGAACTGGCCTCGGGCCGCTCCCTGACCTACGACCGGTTGCTGTTGGCCTGCGGCGCCCGGCCTCGTCCGGTCGACCTGACCGGCCCCATGGCCGGGCAGGTCTGTTTTTTCCGGGGCCGGCGCGACCTGGAACGGATTCTGGGCCGTGTCAGGCCCGGCGGCGCGGCCGCGGTGCTCGGCGGCGGGCTGGTCGGCTTCAAGCTGACCATGGGCTTTCTCAAACGCGGCATGACCGTGACCCTGATCGTGACCTCGCCGCGCCCCCTCTCCCTCAACGTCGATTCCCACGTCGGCAACTGGGTGGGCGAGCGCCTGAAGAACACGCCGGGAGTGACCCTCTTGACCTCCACCTCGGTACGGAGCGTGGAGGCGGGCGCCGGTTCTCCGCTCCGGCTGGACCTCGACTCGGGCCAAAGCCTGGAGGTCGACATCGTGGCCGCCGGCAAGGGCGTCATCCCCGAGACCGGCTGGCTCTCCGACAGCGGTCTGCAATGCGATTACGGCATCGTGGCCGATGCGTCCCTGCGCGCCACGGACGAACGCGTGTATGTGGCGGGGGACCTGGCCCAGGCGCCGGACCTGATCCACGGGGACACGCGCGTCAACGCCATCTGGCCCGTGGCCGTGGAGCAGGGCCGCGTGGCCGCCCTCAACATGGCCGGGGTCAAAACGGCCTACGCCGGCAGCATGGCCATGAACGCCATTCCCGTCTTCGGCTCGAAAATGATTTCCGTGGGTGTGGTCAACCCGGCCCTGACCCGGGGATGCGACGAGGTCACGGTGGAGGGCCGGGGGGCGGGCTACCTCAAGCTCGTGTTTCGCGAACAGCGCCTCATCGGCGCGGTGGGCCTCGACGCGCCCCCACGGCTCGGCGAACTGGCCTTCGCCATCCGACGGGGGCTGCGTCGTCGTGACATCCCGTCCTGGTGGCTCGACAACCCGAAACAGGCGGCGCCCCTGGCCGCCTCTGGCGGCTGCCTGGCCCGAAACGCACGGCTGGCCTGAGCCATCGCGGTTTTTTCGGCAGTCCAGCGACCTGAAATGGAGGGTCTATGATTCAAAAAACCGTTATTGTCCGGCTCGAACGGTGTGTGGGCTGCATGCAGTGCATGATCCGTTGCGCTGAAGCCCATTCGCAGTCCAAGACCCTGGCCGAGGCCATTCGTGAGCCTATCTTGGCCAAACCGCGCATCCACCTCGGCGTGGGGCCCGAGGGAAGGCCCTTTCCCAACAAGTGCCGCCACTGCGAACCGGCGCCCTGCCAGGACGCCTGCATGCCCTGGGCCATCCGCGACGACATCGCCCCCGGGCTCAAGGTCGTGGACCCGACCCGCTGCATCGGCTGCGGCATGTGCGCCATGTCCTGCCCCTACTATGTCATCCGCTTCTACCGGGACGCGGGCGCGCCGGAACGCCCGAGCGTGGCCATCAAGTGCGACGGCTGCCATGAACGGGTGGCCGCCGGCGGGGTTCCTGCCTGTGTGACGGCCTGCAAGACCGGGGCCTTGGCGTTTGAAGAGGTCAATCTCTACCTCAAGGAAGGCACGAACAGGTTGGCGCAGGCCGCCTACGGCGTGCACAGCTGATCTGCATCGGAGGAAGCATGGCTAAACACGATTTGAGCGCCTATTCCATTTGCGAGGACGCCCAGGCGATGCTCGCCAAGGCCAAGAAAGACGGTGTCGAGACGGTCTGGGACCGCCTCAAGGCCCAGGAACCCCAGTGCGGTTTTTGCGAACTGGGACTGTCCTGCCGCAACTGCGTCATGGGTCCCTGCCGCATCGACCCCTTCGGCGACGGCCCCCAGCGCGGGGTCTGCGGGGCGGACGCGGATGTCATCGTGGCCCGCAATTTCGGCCGCATGGTGGCGGCCGGCGCGGCCGCGCACTCCGACCACGGCCGCGATCTGGTGGAAACGCTCCTGGCCATCGG
>Ga0268360_1001457_pt1 | contig 24259 bp, 31 predicted proteins | sample BioMet11_FD_192465 | JGI IMG/M metagenome (GOLD analysis project Ga0268360, IMG submission 192465) | Sewage microbial communities from Oakland, California, United States - Biofuel 11 (Illumina Assembly) | ecosystem: Engineered > Wastewater > Sewage > Unclassified | place: USA: California... | reverse complement strand
ACAGGCGGAAGGACAGAGCACTTTGTATATACGATAAGATCGCTTGAACGTTTGGGTGTTTCCATGGTTATCATTGAGGATAAGACCGGTCTTAAGAAGAACAGCCTGTTTGGAATCGAAGTTAAACAGATGCAGGATAGTATTGAAAACTTCTGTGTGAAGATCAGGGCAGGCAAGAAGGCGCAGAAGACAAAGGAATTTATGATCTGTGCACGGATAGAAAGCCTGATCCTCGAACGCGGCATGGAGGATGCGCTTACAAGGGCTTTCGCTTTTGTTGAAGCCGGGGTTGATGCTATTATGATCCATAGCCGTAAGAAGGATCCTGCAGAGATCTTTGAGTTTCTGGAGAAGTTCAGAGAGAAGGATAAGTTTACAGCAATTGTATTGGTTCCAACAGCTTTCAATTCCGTGACGGAGGAAGAATTTAAGACGCGGGGAGCAAATGTTATTATCTATGCCAACCAGCTTATGCGGGCCCAGGTTCCGGCAATTCAGGCGGCGGCAAAGATGATTCTTGAAAACCATAGGGCAGAAGAGTGTGATAATATGCTGATGCCATTTGAGGAAATTATTCGTTTGATCCCGGAAGAAAGGTAATATCTTATCACTTTAGATAGTACCCTCTTTATCATGGATAGAGCCATAAAGTAAAAATGGAGATTAAATCTATGAAAGTAGAAAAACTGGTAGATATTCTTGGGACAGATTTCTTTACAGGAGTTCCGGATTCACAGCTAAAGCCCTTTGTAAACTATCTTATGGGAACCTATGGTATTGACCCTAAGCACCATGTCATTGCTGCCAATGAAGGAAACTGCGCAGCTCTTGCTGCAGGATATCATCTTGCTACAGGAAAGGTTCCGGTAGTATACATGCAGAATTCCGGTGAAGGCAATATTATTAATCCGGTCGCATCCCTTCTGAATGATAAGGTTTATGCGATTCCGGAAATCTTTATTGTCGGATGGAGAGGTGAACCCGGAATCCATGATGAGCCTCAGCATATCTACCAGGGACAGGTTACTGTAAAACTTCTGGAAGATATGGATATCAAATCATTTATCATTGACAGGGAGACTGCGGATGCAGAAGTAGAACGGGCGATGGAAGAATTCAGGAAAGTTCTTGCTGTTGGAAAAGATGTGGCCTTTATTATCAGAAAGGGGGCTCTTTCAACAGATGTGAAGGTAAAGTACGAAAACGAAAATAAGATGGTTCGAGAGGAAATTATCCGGCATATCGTAAAGGCATCAGGCGAAGATCCGATCGTATCTACAACGGGTAAGGCCAGCCGTGAGCTGTTTGAGACAAGGGCTGCCAATGGGCAGAGCCATAAGTATGATTTTCTGACGGTAGGTTCCATGGGACACAGCTCTTCAATCGCTCTCGGCGTCGCAATCAATAAACCTGATACAAGGATCTGGTGTATAGATGGGGATGGTGCAGTTTTGATGCATATGGGCTCAATGGCAGTTCTTGGTGCAAACGGTCCTGAGAATTTGATTCATGTGGTCATCAATAACGGCGCCCATGAGACTGTTGGCGGTATGCCGACGGTGGCTTCCAGGATTGATCTGGTTGCTATCGCAAGTGCTTGCGGTTATCTGAATGCCACATGTGTGGATAACTTTGAAGATCTGGACAGGGAACTTGAAGCTGCAAAGAACAGACATGAGCTAAGTTTTATTGAAGTAAAGTGCTCTATTGGCGCAAGAGCAGACCTTGGGAGACCTACAACAACGGCACTTGAAAACAAGCAGAGCTTTATGAATTATCTGAGAACACTATAATTGTCAAAAATATTCTGATTTTTTGCCTGCCGGTGTGTCGGGGAGATGGAACCCGCAGACAAAATAAAACACAGCGGCCGCGGCCGCTGTGTTTTATAGAGACTGTTTTGATGCTGTTTCATGTGTTCTGTCTGATGCTCACCTCTTGGACTTATCGTAAATTTCTCCCAGCGCTTTCGGCGCCTGATTGTGTTTTGACAGGAAAATGAGAAGGAGCAGGGTCAGCACATACGGAAGGATCATTACAAGATCGGAATAGCTGCTCGGCATGCCGAGTGCCTGTACGATCTGGTATCCGGCGGATCTTGCAAATCCGAACAGCAGGCAGGCGAACAGGGTCGGAAGGATGGTCCAGTTGCCGAAGATCAGGGCGGCGATCGCAAGATAGCCGTAGCCTACATAGATATCTCCCGAGAACTTGGCGGAGATCGAATAGGCAAAGGAGATGCCGGCCAGACCGGAGAGCGCGCCGGACATCATGACTGCCGCGTAGCGGATTTTGGAAACATCCAGTCCTGCGGCATCCACTGCCTGGGGATTGTCTCCGCAGGCTCTTAAATGCATTCCGAAGGGCGTGCGGTACAGCAGATACCAGGCGGCAATTGCCAATACAAGGATGATCAGTTCAAACGGATAGATGTTGGTAAAGAAAGCGCCTAAGACCGGAATGGAGGAAATTCCCGGAACGGTGAACCGTGCCGAAACGCCTAAATTGATCTTGTCGGATGCAGCGCCGAAAACATTGCGGTTGATCGTCTTTGTCAGGAAAACCGTAAGGGCCATTGCCAGGATGTTGATCACAACACCGCTGATGACCTGATTTGCCTTAAAGCGGATGCACATCACCGCATGCAGCAGGGAAAAAATTATACCGCCGAGAATGGCAAAGAGCATGGCGGAGTAGTACGGCAGCTGGGAATTGGCTCCCGCCTTCAGTCCGATGATATAGGCAAGAAGCGCACCGGTAAACGCACCGAAGCCCTGCAGGCCTTCCAGCGCGAGGTTTGTGATCCCGCTTCTTTCACTGTATATGCCGCCGATCGCCATGATGAACAGAGGCAGCGCAAAGGACAGTCCGTCAATGATGATGTTGTTGATGCTATTCATGCTGCGGCCCTCCTTTCCGTTCTGCAAGCTTTTCTTTCAGTCTTGTCCCCAGAGTCAGATAGAAAACACTGCAGGCGGCGGAAAGCAGGATCAGTCCCGTTATGACGGGAGCAATTTCCGCTTCCAGTCCGGCCTGAGAACTCATATAGGTGGAGCCCTTGTCGATGATTTGAATTAAGAAGGAGGCAACCAGTATCCCGATGGGGTTGTTTGCGCCGAGAAGGGAAACGGCAATGGCATCAAAACCGGTTGACGGAAGAATCTTGGGCTGGATGGAAGCGTAGTAGCCGAGAAAATAGGTTACACCTGCAAGCCCTGCCAGGCCTCCGGAAAGAGCCATGGAGGAAACCATGTTGGTGCCGACCCGGATGCCGGCATATTTTGCTGCTGTCCGGTTTAAACCCACCGCTTTCATCTCATATCCGAAAACGGTTTTATCAAACAGGAACTTGACCAGAAGAGTGACGGCTATCGCGATCAGAAAACCGATCGGCAGATCATATTTATAACCTCCGATCACGGTCTGATGCAGTGTAAGCCGTGAGGCTCCCGAAATCTCACGGGACTGTCTGGAAACCGGATCCACAAAGAAGGTGTTGATGAAGAAGCTGATCACGTACTCTGCAATATAATTCAGCATGATCGAGGATACCACTTCGTTGATGTTGAAACGGTATTTCAGAAAGCCGATCAGTGCGCCTATGCAGGCACCTACGATAATCCCGACCAGGATCACAAGAGGTTTGGCTGCCGGTGCCGCAAGACTGCTGTAGCCCACCGTGATGGAGGCAATAAATCCCGCCGTCAGCATCTGCCCGGATACGCCGATATTGAACAGTCCGGACTTGAGGGCTACGGCAACGGCGAGAGCCGCAAAGATCATCGGCGTCCAGAAATCCACAAAACTGCTGAAGTCGGTAAGAATACTTTTTCCTCCGGCGTATTTTCCTTTCAGTGCCAGTCCGCAGCCCTGCAGCAGATTGTAGTAGGCCTGCAGCGGATTCTTCCCGAGTATGGCGATTACGATTGCTCCCAGGATCAGACCGAAAAGAATGGATATCAGCGCGATCCAGAGCATGCTTTTTCTTTTGCCCGTCATTCTTTTTTCACCCCCATCATATACTCGCCCACTTCCTGTGCGGTTAATTCTGACGCAGGTGCGATCTTGTTGATCGAACCGTTGTAGATGACGGCGATCGTGTCTGCCAGATTCATGATCTCGTCCAGTTCAAGGGAAATGAGAAGAATGGCTTTTCCTCTGTCCCGCTCCGCAATGATCTGCCGGTGTATGTTTTCGATCGCGCCGATGTCAAGTCCCCGGGTAGGCTGTACAAAGATCGTGAAAGGACTGTCCTCTTCAATTTCCCTTCCTACGATCGCCTTCTGCTGGTTTCCTCCGCTCATGGACCTGACCGTGGTTATTCCGCCCTGGCCGCTGCGGATATCATATTTTTCAATCAGTTCCTCACCATATTTATGAAATTCGGCAGAACGCAGGATTCCCTTCTTTTCCAGCGGTTCCCGGTAATAGCGTCTCAGAGCCAGATTATTGTCCAGGGTGAAATCAAGGATCAGCCCCACGGACTGTCTGTCCTCCGGAATATAGGAAATGCCCGTCCGGTTACGCTCCCGGACAGAGGCTTCCGTGATTTCCTTTCCCTTCAGAAGAATGTGTCCTCCGGAAATCTTCATCATCCCCGTAATGGCATCCGCGATTTCCACCTGTCCGTTTCCGGAAACGCCGGCAATGGCAAAAATTTCTCCGGCTCTTACGGAAAAGCTGACGTGGTTTACTACCGTGAATTTTTCCTCATTCTGTACCGTCAGGTCTTCGGTGCGGAGTATGACTTCTCCGAATTGCGCCGGTTTCTTTTCGGAAACAAAGGAGACCTCGCGTCCCACCATGAGATTTGCCATTTCCCTTGTGGAGGTATCCGCAACATTCCGGATGTCGATCAGCTCGCCTCTTCGAAGTATGGCACAGCGGTCGGCGACCTGTTTGATTTCCTCCAGTTTATGGGAAATCAGAATGATGGTCTTTCCGCCGTCACGAAGTTTCCGTATGATTTCCAGGAGAGATTCGATCTCCTGCGGCGTCAGCACAGCGGTCGGCTCATCGAAGATCAGTATTTCCGCTTCGCGGTAAAGCATTTTGAGAATTTCCACCCGCTGTCTGGTGGAAACATTTATTTCGGAAATCACCTGTTTCGGATCCACTTCCAGACCGTATTTTCTGGACAGTTCGGAAATCTGTTCATTTGCTTTTTCGATATCTACGCAGGGAAGAAAGCCCAGGGCCTTTTTTTTCGGCTCCATCCCGAGAATGATATTTTCTGCAATCGTATAGTTGGAGACCAGTTTAAAATGCTGATGAACCATGCCGATATTCAGCTCCGTAGCATAACCGGGAGAGGAGATTGCTTCTTTTTTTCCGCGAATCCAGATTTCACCTTCATCCGGTTCATACATGCCGAACAGCATGCTCATCAGTGTGGATTTCCCTGCACCGTTTTCTCCCAGCAGGGCATAGATCTCACCTTTTTTGATCTGGATGGTCACATCGTTATTTGCGATAATGCCGGGGAAACGTTTGGTAATATGCTTCATTTCCACAATATAGTCCATGAGCTGCAGTACCTCCGCTTAAAATTCTTCCTCTGTATCAGAAAGGCACAAGGAGAATGGACCTCCCTGTGCCCGGTTTATAGCAGGATTGACTTACTGGCTGAGTCCCGTAAAGTTATCGGGGGTCAGGTTGTTGAAGTTTGCCGCCGGAACAATTGCACCGTTCTTTACCTTGGCAAAAGCTTCCGTGATCTTGGAAATGGCATCATCGCTTAACTGGCATCTGTCTTTTGCACTGACAAAACCGGTAGAGTCGGTGTCTGCGCCAAGCAGTGCGTTTTCACCCTTGAAGGTGCCGTTTTTTACATTGTTCAGCTGCAGGGTCACATTCTTGTCCATGATCTTCAGAGCAGAGGTCAGGATGATGTTGCTGCTGCCGTTCTTGCCGTCATCGAACTGATCAACGTCGCAGCCGATGCAGTATACGTCTTTGGCTTCTTTGGCCGCGGTAAATACGCCGTTGCCGGAACCGCCTGCCGCAACAAACATGATGTCCACGCCTGCATCGATCAGAGCTTTGCCGACCACCTTGCCGGTTGCTTCATCTGAAAAGTTACCGACATAGTTTCCGCCGACATTTTTATTTGTGACATCTTTTCCTGCATAGGAAGGAAGTTCCACACATTCTGCTTTGGCACCGTAATTCTTTACGGCATAGTTTACACCGGACATGAAGCCGAACTGGTAGTTTACGTTGGAAGGATAGGCAATGCCGTTTACAACCGCAACTTTGCCGGACTTGGTGGAAAGTGCTGCCGCAACGCCTGCGCAGAAGCCGCTTTCCTGTTCCTTGAACTGCATGGCATAGACATTGGCGCAGGTCGTTTCCTTGCCGTCCGCACCGGTAGGATAGGTATCTACCAGGATAAAGTCCACATCCGGATTTTCTTCCGCGAGTGTGCCGATTCCCGCAAACTGGAAACCGCAGCAGACAATGACATCATAATCCGCTACAATATCCGAAACCGCCTTGATCGCCGCGGCGGGATCGCCGGTGGATTCTCTGACCGGAGTCACCTTGCTGTCCGGATTCTCTTTGATGAAGGCAAGAATTCCGTTGTAGTTATTCTGATTGAAGGATCCGTCGTCTACGCCTGACGGGGAGCTTACGATTGCGATCTTAAGAGCGCTCTTTCCCTTACCGGCTGTTGAGCCGGCTGTCGTGGCTGCCGCTGCTGCTTTTGTTTCCGCTGCCGTGGTTGCTGCTGCCTTTGTTTCCGCTGCCGTGGTTGCTGCTGCCGTTTCCTTTGCCGCTGCTGCCGTTGTGCTTCCGGCAGAGCTGCCGCAGCCGGCAAGAAGACCGGCAGTCATTGTGAATGCAAGAACGATACTCAGTAATTTTTTCATAAATTTCTTTCCTCCTTAATTATAAATGTCTGCAATCAATAAAATAATCTAACCGCATTGTTGCACAAATGGATGCAAATTACAAGGTACTTATATGAGACTTACATAAGACGGAAACCGGATTTGAAAGCCCGGGAAGAAAAGGCTGTTTCAAAATCCGAAAGCGCATGCCATTCGATGTCCGGCAGCGTGATTTTTTTCCGGGAAAGCAGGTTCAGCGCCGGTTCAAAGGGACCGCAGCGGCTGCCGACTATGGTGATCTCATTTACCACATAATGGCTCATATCCAGCTGCACGGATCCCGCATAGGTGCTTTTCAGAACGATGGTCCCTTTCCGCCTGACAAGGAGACCGGCAAGCTGAATGCCCTGCGGCGACCCGGAAGCTTCCGCCACAAGCTCATATGTATCCGCGATTTCCGGTTCTCTGAAATCCGCTGCCCTGTTTTCTGTGAGGAACGGTGCATAGTCTTTTGTCATTTTTATTTTGGCATAAGGGCGGAAACGTTCCAGCTTTTCGGGATGCTTTCCGATCACGGTCAGGTCAACCCCGCTGAGGGAAAGCACCTGTGCGGTCATCAGCGCCAGTCTGCCGTCCCCGATGACAGCCGCTTTCCCTGCCGGATCCACATGGACCTGGGAAGGGATTTCCAGAGCAGCCGCCAGCGGTTCCGTATAGGCTGCCTGTTCCGGGGGAAGCCCTTCCGGCACTTCATGCAGCAGATGGTCCGCCAGTATCATGTATTCCGCAAAACAGCCGTCAAGTCCGTCCATGCCGATCACTTTGCGTTTTGGACAGTGTTTTTCCCGGCCGCTCCTGCAGTAGAGACAATGCCCGCAGCCTTCGTTCAGCTCTCCTACGACCATTTTTCCGAGAAGTTCCGGCCGGCCTTCGCTCTTTTCTGCAATGCCTACAAATTCATGACCCATGATGCCCCGGAAATCCGGCCGGTAACCCTTCAGGATCTCCCGGTCGGTACTGCATATTCCTGCCAGCAGGATCCGGATCCTGCTGTGCCCCGGGGCAGGTTCCGGTACAGGAAGATCTTCCCGGTAAACTGCTCTTTTTCCGTCAAAATAGATTCCGCGCATTTCTTTTGCCTCCCGGTCTCTATTCTATCATAAACCATCCTGAAAAGACTGAAAAACCGTGTTGTAAGAGACAAAAAATCTGAAAAATCCGCGCGGCAGGGAACCGGAAAATTCGAATTTCGTAAGACCGGGGAATCTGCATCACGGGAGACTGAAAAATCCGTGCCGGGGGGTGTCCGTGCCGCGCATGGCTTTTGACGTTCCTGAAAACGATACAAACGACAGGTTTTCTGCCTATTTTCTTAGGCAAATTGTAAGCATTTTTCCTTGTAATCCACACTATATATGGTACAATAATCTACAGGTGTAACTAAAATTTTGCATTATGTTAATGATGTGGCCGCCAAAAGCAATATCACGGATTGCTCCCGCAAGCCTGCGTGGGAAACGGACTTTTGGCACTGATATCATGTTAATGATGTGGCCGCCAAAAGTAATATCACGGATTGCTCTGCACTTCGTGCTCCCGCAATCCTGCCAACCATTCGGAATTCATGGGGCCCCTGCCCCACTTCTGTCTGCGCTTCGCTGCGGTCGTTGCAGAACAGACATCCACTGGATGTCTTGCAACTCATGTTTGGGCGTGCCCCAAGTCCTTTTTCCCACCGGCAGGCAAGCCTGCGTGGGAAACGGACTTTTGGCACTGATATCATGTTAATGTTTTTTTGTGATTTCAAACGATAAGACAACCGGAATATGGCAGATTACTGAGAAAATAGATAAGGAGATTCTGAGATGAAAATGAAGGGGTGGCTCATTCCGTTCGCGGCTCTGGCAATTTCTCTGTGCATGTCATTTGCGGCAGAGGCGGCCGATGCCGGCTGGGTCAAGGATGGGGACAACTGGAAGTGGCAGAACAGCAGCGGCGGCTACGAGACAAGCGTCTGGAAAAAGGGCGGAGACGGAGAGTGGCGCTGGCTGGATGGCAGCGGGGTCATGGCAGTGAATTCCTGGGCCGATAATGACACCTACTATGTGGATGACAACGGAAAGATCATTACCGATGCATGGAAACAGCTCACGGCTTTTGATGATGCCAACAATGAATACTGGTATTATTTCAACAATACCGGAAAACTTGCAAAGAGCTGCTGGAAAAAGACCAATGACAAATGGTACCATGTCGGGGATGACGGCCGTCTGGAATACGGCTGGATTCTTGAAGATATGTACTATACGGATGAAAACGGGGTGATGCTGACCGGATGGCAGCTGCTGAAGGATCCGGATGAGGCTTCGACAACGGATGCAAACAAAAACACGCCCGGAAGTACATCCGGCGAGGAATCCGATGACACGCATTATTATTATTTCAATTCCTCCGGCAAGAAATATGTACCGGGCGATATATCGAACGGCGATTACGGGGAACGGAAAGTGGACGGCAAGCGGTATTGCTTCAGTTCCACCGGTGCGCGTCAGTACGGCTGGGTGAACCTTGAGGGAACAGACGGCGTCAACCAGAAGATCACCGATTACAAGTATTATAATGAAGACGGAACGGTACGCACGGGGTGGTACTCCCTGAATCCGCCGGATGATATGGACAGTTATTATCCGTCCGATGTGGTCTGGTTCTATTTCAATTCATCAGGAGTTCCCTATGCCTCGGAAAGTGATGAATACATTGCTTCCGATTTCCTGAAGATCGGCAGTAAAAAATATCTGTTCAATGAATACGGAACACCCGTAACGGGACTGAAGAAGGTATACACTTCTTCCGCCAGGACAAATTATACGGCTTATTACTTCGGAACCGACAGCCAGAGCTGCGTCCAGAAGGGGAAAATAAGCATCAAGGAAAGTGACGGAACTTCCTATACATATTATTTTTCGGATTCAAGCGGGGAAGGATACACGGGAACCAGGGACGGCATCCTCTATTATATGGGGAAGCCGCAGAAGGCGGACAAGGATGTGCGTTATGCCGTAATTTCCCTTCCGAAGAGCAGTTCTTCGGATACCTATACCAATTATGTGGTGAATACCTCGGGAAAGATTGAGAAGAAGACAACGGTCAAGGACAAGGACAGTGTAAAATATACAACGGACAGTTCCGGAATCCTTACCGCAATTGACGGGGAAACGAGCGGGATTACCGGATATTTCACCTCTCCGTCCGAACCGGATTTCAGTACTTCGGACTAAAAACAGGGAAAGGAACAGGCGCAGCGGCGGACAGCCGCTGCGTTTTTTTCTCAGGTGCCGCGGGACAGCCCGGAGGAACGGACGTTACTGTTCAGAGGCAGTGGTCTTCCCTCCCCAAAATTATCAGTGGGATTCTTAAATTTTCGGATAAGAACTCTTAGTAACTTACTGATGCGGATAGGGGAATATCGTGATAATATGATATCAGTGCCAAAAGTCCGTTTCCCACGCAGGCTTGCCTGCAGGTGGGAAAAAGGACTTGGGGCACGCCCAAACATGAGTTGCAAGACATCCAGTGGATGTCTGTTCTGCAACGACCGCAGCGAAGCGCAGACAGAAGCGGGGCAGGGGCCCCATGAATTCCGAATGGTTGGCAGGATTGCGGGAGCAATCCGTGATATTACTTTTGGCGGCCACATCATATTATGTTAAAGTTACATTACAAAATATTGATAGGAAGATAAGAATACGCAGGTAATGGTATGCTTTATCAAGATACATTTGAAAAATCTTTATTATTTGTATATTTCACATATCTAATGAGCACATTAACAGGATACTGTTGAGTTGGGCTGATAACAAAATAAAAGGAGGCAGATCATATGCCGATTAAATCTATAGAAGTTTTAAATGTAATGGTGTTTCAGCGACAGTGGAGAAAAAATAATGGTGATTGCAAGCAGGAAAAGTTAAAAATTGGAGATAAAATTGCAGATGCCTTTAAATTGAACTTCTGTGATGGCATCAATGTCTTGATCGGTGAAAACGGTGTCGGTAAAACCACATTGTTAAAAATGATCTATGCTGCTACACAGTGGTCTATACCAAAAACAGAGAGGGGAAAGACAAAACAACTTTTACAGTTCTTTTCAAATAGCCTTAAAGATAACGAAGCATTAAAGAATGCAGACAATAAAAATGATCATTGTTACTACAAAGTCTCTGATGGCGAACATTGCTTTGAGGATAGCCTTTCACTCAACGGAATTGTCGGTTATTCTGATTGGCTTGGATTAAATATACAGTCTGTGTTTATTCCCACAACGGAGATGCTTTCACATAGTAAAGGTTTCCTTGCAATGAATGAAAAATTCAATATGCCTTTTGATGGAACACAGCTTGATATCATTGTAAATGCGTCACTTCCGGAGACACGTGAACTTCCGACTTCTATGGATGGTATTATGAGAGAAATCAGTGATGCAATTGATGGGACTGTTATACAGGAAGACGACTCTTTCTATATTATCAAAAAGGACGGAAGGAAAGTCGATTTCTCACTTGAAGCAGAGGGACTGCGTAAACTGGGATTACTTTGGAAGTTGATAAGAAATGGTTTACTTGAAAAGAATTCTATTCTTTTGTGGGATGAGCCGGAGGCAAACCTTAATCCTGAGCTGTATCCGTTGGTTACAAATATCTTATTGGAACTCCAAAAAAATGGTGTACAGATTTTTGTGGCAACGCATAATTATAATTTTGCAAAGTATTTGGAGATTCGACGCGAGAACAAAGAGCAGGTTATGTTTCACAATCTTTACAGGGGGAATACGGAGATGCCGGTAGAATTGGGAATGTATTCACAAAACAGAAATGAACGCAGCGATGAAGTATACAGTCAATCAGCATACAGTATGGATGAACTTGAACCCAATCATATTATGATCGCAGACAATAAACTTCTTGATGAAGTATATAATTATTGAGGTGGATATGACCGGAATATTTACAGAAGAAAACGGAAAATACAGGATCGACTGTTCAAATGCCATATGGGCAACTGATGAAGTACATAAGGATTATCAAAACGCCGGACTTCATATTAATGATACAGATTTTTTGATTGAGAATGAAAGTTGTATTTTAATGATTGAATATAAAAATGCAAATATCGCAAGTGCAGTTAGGCCTGAAGCATTTAATCCGACAGAGGATAATAAGATATCTAATGTGACCAGGAAGTTCTATGATTCCTTACATTATCTTAAGCTAAAGAATAAAACAAAAACGGTTCAGTATGTATACATACTCGAATATCCTAATGGCGACACTGTTACAAGAAAAAGGATTCGTAATAAGCTGAAGAAAGAACTTCCGTTTGCTTTACAGGATAATATTGGAGATGGAATTAAGTTGATAGATAAGGTTGATGTAGTTTCTATTGAAGAGTGGAACGAGAATAAAGATTACGGTAAATATCCTATTTCACCGGTAAACAAGGATGAGTTCTGAATGGTAACGAACAGACGGCGGCCGTTTGAAGATTCTGCAAAAAACCCTTGCAATTGAAATACCTCTGTGATATATTTGCTCTTGCTGTGACGCGATAGCTGTGAAACGAGAGATTGCTGAGAAGGGAGCTGCATGATAGCTTCCGGGAGCCCCGAAGTCCTGAAGGAATGAGGGGAAGGAGGAGAAATCCTGCTCAGGTAACTCCGCGGAGCAAAAGTCAAGTTACGAAACTGGCGACAAGTCACTGTACAAACAACAGCGTCCCCGGAATGGGGAAACGCCGTGTGAGGTCGGAGGCAGGGCCTGAAAGGGCCTGATATTTTTTCCTTAAAGCAAGGACACACACGGGCATGTGTACAGTCACCGCTTGTCGTACTTACCAAAAGTGCGAAAAGGAGGCGACTTTTTTATGGCTAATCAGGTTATGAGAATCACATTAAAGGCGTACGATCATCAGTTGGTTGATGAATCCGCCGCAAAGATTGTTGACACGGTAAAGAGAACGGGAGCAAAAGTTTCCGGACCGGTTCCGCTGCCGACAAAGAAGGAAATCGTTACAATCCTTCGTGCAGTTCATAAGTATAAGGATTCCCGTGAGCAGTTTGAACAGAGAACCCACAAGAGACTCATTGATGTCCTGACCCCGACAGACAAAACCGTGGATGCATTATCCCATCTGGAAATGCCGGCCGGCGTTCACATCGACATCAAAATGAAAAATCAGTAATCAATCATGATCCTGCTCTAGAATGGGCCTTTACCGGATAAGATGTCTCGGATGAAAGCTTCCGGAAACTTTTCAGGGGTCCCGCTGTAGGATAACACAGGAGGAAAAAATGAAAAAAGCAATACTTGCGACGAAAGTCGGAATGACGCAGATTTTTGCGGAAGACGGAACACTGGTTCCTGTTACCGTTCTTCAGGCCGGACCGTGTGTCGTAACACAGGTCAAGACAAAAGAAAATGACGGATATGATTCCGTGCAGGTGGCGTTCGGAGAAATCCGGAGCAAACTGGTAAGCAAGCCGGTGGCAGGCCATCTGGAAAAAGCGGGAATGGAAAAATCTTCCGTTAAAAGGGGCGAAGGCCAGAGAGAAGTTTATCCGGAAGGACGTTTTATCCGGGAATTCCGTTTCGACAACGCTTCCGATTACAAATTAATGGATGAGATCAAGGCGGATATCTTTGCCGCAGGCGATATGATCGATGCAACAGCGGTCTCCAAGGGAAAAGGATTCCAGGGTGCCATCAAGAGATTCGGACAACACCGCGGACCTATGGCACACGGTTCCAAGTTCCATCGTCACCAGGGTTCCAACAACTCTTCTTCCGATCCGAGCCGTGTATATAAAGGCAAGGGAATGCCCGGACACATGGGTCATGTACAGGTCACTACGCAGAACCTTGAAGTCGTGAGGGTAGATGCGGAAAACAACCTGATCCTTGTAAAAGGAGCGGTACCCGGATCCAGAAAAGCACTTGTGACAATCAAAGAGACAGTAAAGACACAGGCGTGATCTTTACGAGAAGAAAGGAGGAACGCTAATTATGGCGAATGTATCTGTTTATAATACGGACGGTAAAGAAATAGGAAATATGGAATTGAATGATGCGATATTCGGCGTAGAGGTCAATGAGCATCTGGTACATATGGCAGTTGTGGCACAGCTTGCCAACAAACGTCAGGGAACACAGAAGGCAAAGACACGTGCAGAAGTTTCCGGCGGAGGAAAGAAGCCGTGGAAGCAGAAAGGAACCGGTCATGCAAGACAGGGTTCCATCCGGTCTCCCCAGTGGAAGGGCGGCGGCGTTGTGTTTGCGCCGACACCGAGGGATTACACCATAACACTGAACAAAAAGGAAAGACAGCTTGCTCTGAAATGCGCACTGTCCAGCCGTGTTCAGGACAAGAAGTTCATTGTGGTGGATGATTTCGGAATGGATGACATCAAGACAAAGAAGATGGTGAGCACATTGAAGAACCTGAAGGTTTCCAAAGCGCTGATCATTGCTTCAGAGAGTGAGACCAATACCATCCTTTCCGCAAGAAACATTGAAGGCGTAAAGATGGCTTCTCCGAAGACGATCAATACCTATGATATCCTGAAGTACAATACGGTGATCGCTTCCAAAGCAGCTGTTTCAACGATCGAGGAGGTGTATGCGTAATGGCTAACATTCAATACTATGACGTGATCCTCAAACCGGTAGTCACTGAAAAGAGCATGGCAGGAATGTCATCAAAGAAATATACGTTCATGGTCCATCCGGATGCAAACAAGGTCATGATCAAGCAGGCAGTCGAGAAAATGTTCGCGGGAACCAAGGTAAAATCCGTAAACACCATGAACTGCCCGAGAAAGATGAAACGCAAAGGCGCAACGTCCGGCTACACGGAAAAGACCAAGAAGGCCATTGTACAGCTGACGGAAGACAGTAAGGACATTGAGGTCTTCCAGGGTCTTTAAGCGCTGAAAGGTTCCTTATCCGGGAGCAGATCTTCCTGCGGAGAATGAGGACAATATGCGGCCGGTTTTTGCGGCTGCGATAAGAGAAAAACAGAAGGAGAAAAGAAATGGGAATCAAAAAGTATACTGCGTATACCCCGTCCAGACGGCATATGACCGGCTCTGATTTTTCCGAAATCACGAAGAGCGTTCCGGAAAAATCCCTTACTACTTCCAAACAGAAAACAGCCGGAAGAAACAGCCAGGGAAAAATCACCGTCCGTCATAAAGGCGGCGGAAACAGAAAGAAATACAGGATCATCGATTTCAAGAGAAACAGCAAGGACGGAATTCCGGCAAAAGTCACTGCCATTGAATATGATCCGAACAGAACGGCAAACATTGCACTGATCGTTTATGCCGACGGTGTAAAGACTTACATCATCGCTCCGGACGGATTAAAGGTAGGACAGAAGATCATGAGCGGTCCGCAGGCAGAAGCAAGAGTAGGCAACTGTCTTCCCATGAGCATGATCCCGGTCGGTTCGCAAATCCACAACGTGGAACTTTATCCGGGCAAGGGAGCCCAGCTCGCAAGGGCGGCCGGCATTACGGCACAGCTTATGGCAAAGGAAAACGGCTATGCAACGCTTCGTCTTCCTTCCGGTGAAATGAGAATGGTTCCGCTCTCCTGCCGCGCGACCATGGGAGTGGTCGGGAACGGAGATCACAACCTGATCAATTACGGAAAAGCGGGAAGGATCCGTCATATGGGCATCCGTCCTACCGTCAGAGGTTCGGTCATGAACCCGAATGATCACCCGCACGGCGGCGGTGAGGGAAAAGCTCCTGTCGGACATCCGGGTCCCATGACACCATGGGGCAAACCGGCATTGGGATTAAAGACCAGGAAGAAGAAAAAACAATCCAATAAACTTATCGTAAGAAGAAGAAACGGTAAGGCTGCATCATCAACGCCGACAGCATAAAGGGAGGAGAAAAATTAATGGCACGTTCACTTAAAAAAGGACCTTTCGCAGACGAAAGCCTGTTGAAAAAGGTGGAAGCAATGAACAAGTCCGGCCAGAAGACAGTAATCAAAACCTGGTCCCGCCGCTCTACAATTTTCCCGACCATGGTCGGCTGTACAATTGCAGTTCACGACGGAAGAAAGCATGTTCCGGTATATATTACCGAAGACATGGTTGGACATAAACTGGGAGAGTTTGTAGCAACGAGGACCTACCGCGGACATATGGCGGGAGGGGAATCCAGAGTAAGCTCTCCGTCATCATCTTCATCAGCATCGTCCGCAGCACCGGCAGCTCCGGCTCCGGCATCGAAGTAACATACAGATAAGAAAGGAAGGTTTCATCAATGGCAGTTAAAACACACAGATCACAAGTCAAGAGAGAAAGAAATGCCGTGAAGGATACGAGACCGTCAGCAAAGCTTTCTTATGCAAGAATTCCGGTGCAGAAAGCATGCTTCGTTCTTGATGCGATCAGAGGAAAGGATCTCAATACCGCGATCGGCATTGTGACCTATAATTCCAGATATGCATCCGACATCATTCTGAAACTGCTGCAATCGGCTGCGGCAAATGCCGAGAACAACAACAGCATGGCGGCGGATAGTCTTTATGTGGCAGAGTGCTTTGCGGGCAGCGGTCCCATCATGAAGAGGGTCCATCCCAGAGCACAGGGAAGAGCCTACAGGATTCAGAAGAGGATGTGCCACATCACCGTAATCCTTGATGACAGGAATGCGGTTCCGGCAAAGAGTTCCGCGGAAACGGAAAGTGCCGAAAAGGCAGACGCGAAGAAAACCGAATCCAGGAAGACGGCAGAAAAAAGCGTGACTGCAAAAACAGAGAAGAAGACAGAAAAAAAAGCAGCAGAAAAGACTGACAAGAAGGAGGCCAAATAAGCATGGGACAGAAAGTTAATCCGCGCGGCTTAAGAGTCGGTGTTATTAAAGACTGGGACTCCAGATGGTATGCGGAAAAAGATTTCGCAGACAATCTTGTTGAAGACTACAACATCCGTACGTTCCTGAAAAAGAAACTGTATGCTTCCGGTGTCAGCAATATCGAAATCGAGCGTGCTTCAGACAGAGTCAGAGTGATCGTTCATACGGCAAAGCCGGGTATTGTGATCGGGAAACAGGGACAGGAAATTGAAAAGCTGAAAGGCGAGATTTCAAAATTCACAACGAAAAAGGTATTTCTTGACATCAAGGAAATCAAACGGCCGGACAGAGAAGCACAGCTGGTGGCTGAGTCCATTGCACAGCAGCTTGAAAACAGAACTTCTTTCCGCCGTGCCATGAAGTCCACGATGCAGAGAAGTATGAAAACCGGGATCCTCGGGATCAAGGCAAGCTGCGGCGGACGTCTCGGCGGTGCGGATATTGCGAGAACGGAATTTTATTCCGAAGGAACCATTCCTCTTCAGACACTTCGTGCGGATATCGATTACGGATTCGCGGAAGCAAACACCACCTACGGAAAAGTAGGCGTCAAGGTTTGGATCTATAAAGGTGAAGTCCTTCCGAAAAAAGCGGGAGCGGAAGTTTCAACCGGGGAAGGGAGTGCTAAATAATTATGTTGATGCCTAACAGAACAAAACACAGAAAGCAGTTCCGCGGTTCCATGGCACATAAGAGAGTAAAGGGAACCACGATCACCAGCGGAACATACGGACTTATTTCAACGGAACCCTGCTGGATCAAGAGCAATCAGATCGAGGCTGCCCGTGTTGCCATGACACGTTATATCAAACGAGGCGGTAAGGTCTGGATCAAGATTTTCCCGGACAAGCCGGTTACTACAAAACCCGCAGAAACCCGAATGGGATCCGGAAAAGGATCTACCGAATACTGGGTCGCAGTCGTAAGACCGGGCCGTGTTCTTTTTGAGATCGCGGATGTCCCGGACGCGGATGCAAAGGAAGCACTTCGTCTTGCAAGCATGAAGCTTCCGTGCAAGTGCAAAATCGAGTCCAGAGAAGTCGTTAACAAGAGAGTAATAGAAAAGGCCGGCGGCGTTTATGTGAAGACCGAAGCAGAACATGCTTCCGCCGAAGAGATCAAGGCCAGAATGAAACGTGAAGCTGCAAGAGAAGCCAGAAAGGAAGCTGCGGAAGCATCGGCAGTTACTGAAACAGGTGCTGCGGCACCGGCGGCCGAGGATGCAGCGGCTAAAACACCGGAAGGCGGTGATAAGAAGTGAAAACCAACAAATATGTAAAAGAACTGCAGCAGAAGAGTGTATCTGAATTGAACGATGAACTGGTTTCTGCCAAGAAAGAACTTTTCAACCTGAGATTCCAGAATGCGACAAGCCAGTTGGATAACACTTCCCGGATCAATGAAGTACGCAAGAACATTGCCCGGATCCAGACCGTTATCTCGCAGCAGGCAAAGGCATAAGGAGGAGAAACCGTGGAAAACAGAAATCTTAGAAAAACACGTATCGGCAAGGTTGTCAGCGACAAGATGGATAAGACCATCACCGTTGCGATTGAAGACCACGTGAAACACCCGCTTTACAAGAAGATCATCAAGCAGACCAAGAAACTCAAGGCACACGATGAAAAGAACGAGTGCAAAGTGGGCGACACGGTTAAAGTAATGGAGACGAGACCGCTTTCCAAAGACAAGAGATGGAGACTCGTCGAAATCATCGAGAAAGCGAAATAACGGAGGAGGTTCCAGGATGATTCAGCAGGAAACACGTTTGAGAGTTGCCGATAACACCGGCGCAAAGGAACTTCTTTGCATCCGCGTTATGGGCGGTTCGACCAGAAGATATGCCCGCATCGGAGATGTGATCGTTGCTTCCGTAAAGGACGCGACACCGGGCGGAGTGGTAAAAAAAGGTGATGTGGTAAAGGCCGTTGTGGTACGCACCATCAACAAAACACGCAGGAAAGACGGCAGCTACATCAAGTTCGATGAAAATGCAGCGGTGATCATCAAGGATGACAATACACCGACAGGAACACGTATCTTCGGGCCGGTCGCAAGAGAGCTTCGTGAAAAACAGTTTATGAAGATCGTTTCTCTTGCTCCGGAAGTACTTTAAGGAAGGGGCCGTAAAATGCGTAAAATCAAAAAGGACGATATGGTTCAGATCATATCCGGCAGTGACAAGGGAAAGACCGGTAAAATACTTTTTGTCGATACCGTCAAACAGAGAGTGATCGTGGAGGGATGCAACATGCATGCCAAGCACACGAAACCGAATGCAAAGAATCAGAACGGCGGCATTGTAAACCAGGAAGGATCCGTACATATTTCCAACGTCATGCTTCTTGTGGACGGAAAGCCTACCAGAGTCGGCTTTGAAGTAAGAGACGGAAAAAAAGTTCGTATCGCCAAGAAAACCGGAAAGGCCATTGACTAATACGACAGATTGGAGGGTCATTAAGTTGGCTAGATTAAAAGAACTCTACGACAAGGAACTTGCCGCTAAGATGAAAGAGAAGTTCGGTTATAAGAACGACATGCAGATCCCGAAGCTTAATAAGATCGTGATCAATATGGCGGTAGGAGAAGCAAAGGAAAACGTGAAGGTTCTTGACTCCGCGGTAAAGGATCTGGAAACCATTTCCGGACAGAAGGCAATTATTACCAAGAGCAAGAAGTCCATTGCAAATTTCAAGATCCGTGAGGGAATGCCGATCGGATGCAAGGTAACGCTTCGCGGAAACAGAATGTATGAATTTCTGGACAGGCTTGTAAACCTGGCACTGCCGCGAGTCCGTGACTTCAGAGGCGTGAACGCAAATGCTTTTGACGGCAGGGGAAACTATTCGCTCGGGATCAAAGAACAGCTGATTTTCCCGGAGATCGAATATGATAAGGTCGATAAGGTCCGCGGCATGGATATCATTTTTGTCACGACTGCAAAAACAGACGAAGAAGCACGTTATCTTTTGACATTATTCAATATGCCTTTTTCAAAATAATTAAGGGAGGAAACACATGGCAAAAAAGTCTATGAAGATCAGACAGGCAGCTCCGGCTAAGTTTTCTACGAGAGCTTACAACCGCTGCAGGATCTGCGGAAGACCGCATGCTTATCTGAGAAAATACGGGATCTGCCGTATCTGCTTCAGAGAACTTGCTTACAAGGGCCAGATACCCGGTGTGAAAAAAGCAAGCTGGTAATCAGGCACTATATTGATTAAAGGAGGAACATTCCATGACTACAAACGATCCGATTGCAGATATGCTCACCAGAATCCGGAATGCAAATACTGCAAAACACGACGTAGTTGATATCCCTGTTTCAAAGATGAAAGTGGCCATTGCCGATATTCTGGTTAATGAGGGATATGTAAAAAAGTATGAAATCGTTGAAAACGACGGTTTCAAGGACATTCGTATTTCATTGAAGTACGGTGCAGATAAGAACGAAAGGATTATCAGCGGACTTAAGAGAATCAGTAAACCCGGCCTTCGGATTTACGCCAACAAGGAAGAACTTCCCAAGGTTCTCGGAGGTCTCGGTATTGCCGTTATTTCCACAAACCAGGGCGTGATCACCGATAAGGAAGCACGCAAACTCGGTGTGGGAGGAGAGGTACTGGCTTTTATCTGGTGATGACGCATTATCACTGCATGAAGAGCAACCATTAACTGTATTTTATTCCAACAAACAGAAAGAAGAGGGTGTCGGCATGTCACGAATTGGAAGAATGCCTATCGCGATCCCGGAAGGAGTAACCGTTACGATCGCAGAAAATAATCGTGTGACTGTGAAGGGTCCTAAGGGTACGCTGGAACGGGTGCTGCCTGCAGAATTGACCATCAAGCAGGAAGAAATTGAACACGAAGAGAAAAAGATCCAGGCGATTGTTGTAACAAGACCGAGCGAGATAAAGAGGATCAAAGCGCTTCACGGGCTTACAAGGTCCCTGATCCATAATATGGTCGTCGGCGTAACCAGCGGATATGAAAAGACTCTGGAAATCAACGGCGTCGGTTACAGAGCCGCAAAACAAGGCAAAAAATTAACCCTGTCCCTTGGGTATTCCCATCCGGTCGAGATCGAAGATCCGGAAGGACTTACTTCCGTGGTGGAAGGACAGAATATCATCAAGATTCAGGGTATTGATAAAGAAAAGGTCGGACAGTACGCTGCCGTGATCCGTGATAAGAGAGGACCGGAGCCGTATAAGGGCAAGGGAATCAAGTATCAGACGGAAACCATCAGACGTAAAGTCGGTAAGACCGGTAAGAAATAAGGAGGCGCAAAAATGGTAAACAAAGAATCCAGAAACTCGATCCGCGAACATAAGCACATGAGAATGCGGAACCGCATTGAGGGCACCGCACAGAAGCCGCGCCTTTGTGTATTCAGAAGCAACAGTCATATTTACGCACAGCTTATCGATGATGCTGCAGGCAGGACTCTGGCGGCTGCGTCTACTTCCGAAAAGGAAGCAAGGGGCGAACTGAAAGAGACCGATACGGTTGAAGCCGCATCTTTTGTAGGAAAGCTTGTTGCAAAGAGAGCAATGGAAAAGGGAATCAGTGAAGTGGTATTCGACAGAGGCGGATTCCTTTATGCAGGCAAGGTCAAGGCACTTGCCGAGGCTGCACGCGAAGCCGGCTTGCAGTTTTAAGGAGGGGGCCGCGTAAGCAGCAACTCTGAGAAGAAGACGCCCGGGAAAACGGGCGCGGGAACCCCAAGCCGAAGGCGCAAGGGGTAAGGAGCAAGGGAGCCGCAAAGCGGCGACTGGAAAAGAGAGGAGATAATCAAAGATGGATCGCAATGATCGCAGAGATGATCGCAGAGATCGCAGAGACCGCGATAACAGAAATTCAGACAAACCTGAATTGAATGATAAAGTTGTTGCCATTAAACGTGTCAGCAAGACTGTTAAGGGCGGACGTACCATGCGGTTCTCCGCACTGGTTGTTGTAGGCGACGGAAACGGCAAGGTTGGCGTGGGACTCGGCAAAGCGGGAGAAGTTCCGGAAGCCATCCGCAAGGGCAAGGAAGCCGCAACAAAAAATGTTGTGACGATCGCCATTGATGAGAACAAGAGCATTCCGCATGACTTTATCGGAAAGTTCGGCAGTTCCCATGTTTTGCTGAAGAGAGCTCCCGAAGGTACCGGTATTATCGCAGGAGGACCTGTGCGTGCCGTGGTGGAACTTGCCGGAATCAAGAATATCCGTACAAAGTCACTCGGCTCCAATAACAAGACAAACGTGGTTCTTGCAACACTTGCGGGACTTAAGGATATCCGCACACCGGAACAGTTTGCAAAAATGCGGGGAAAATCCGTGGAAGAAATCCTCGGATGATCAGAGTAGCCTTGACGGGCAGGAGGATATTACAATGGCAGGAAAATTAAAGATCACATTGGTCAAGTCTCCGATCGGTGCCATCCCGAAGCAGAGAGCTACCGTGGAAGCACTTGGCCTTCACAAAATTCGTCAGACGGTTGAACTGCCGGATAACGATGCCGTAAAAGGTATGATCTGGCATGTAAGAGAACTGGTAAAGGTAGAGGAAGCATAAGACTTCCAATCACTCATTAGGAGGTGCAGTCATGGATTTGTCAAATTTAAAACCGGCCAGAGGTTCCGTGCACAGCGATAACTTCAGACGCGGACGCGGACATGGTTCGGGAAACGGGAAGACTGCCGGTAAGGGAAGCAAAGGACAGAAGGCGCGTTCCGGAGCACCGAGACCGGGATTCGAAGGCGGCCAGATGCCGTTATTTCGGCGTATTCCCAAGAGAGGATTTACCAATCGCAATACCAAAGATATTGTTGCGGTTAATGTATCTTCCCTGGAAAAATTCGAAAACGGAACGGAAGTTACGGATGAAAGCCTGCTGAAAGCCGGCATCATCAAACACACCGGCGACGGGGTAAAGATACTCGGAAAAGGCGATCTTACCAAAAAGCTGACGGTCAAGGTGAGTGCCGTAAGCGATGGCGCGAAGACAAAGATCGAGGCGGCAGGCGGAACATGTGAGGTGAGCTGATATGGCGGAAATGTGGAAAACAGTCGTAAATGCGTTTAAGGTAAAAGATATCCGCAAGCGTCTGCTTTATACTTTTTGCATACTGGTAATTATCCGGCTTGGAAGCAATCTCCCCATTCCGGGTGTCAACACGGAATACTTCCGGCAGTTCTTCCAGAATCAGACGGGAGATGCATTTAACTTTTTCAATGCCATGACCGGCGGTTCGTTTGAACAGATGAGTGTGCTGGCGTTAAGCATTACACCGTACATCACTGCACAGATCATCATGGAACTGATGACCATCGCCATCCCGAAACTGGAGGAACTCCAGAAGGAAGGCGAGGACGGCAGGAAAAAGATGACCGAGTACACGAGATACCTGACCATTGCTCTTTCTCTGATTGAGTCAACCGCAATGGCAGTCGGTTTCGGCAACCAGGGTCTTCTTATTCAATACGGTCCCAAGAGCATTATCGTTTCGATCGTCGCCATGACGGCCGGTTCTGCATTTTTGATGTGGATCGGTGAACGGATCACGGAGAACGGTGTCGGAAACGGAATTTCAATGGTCCTGCTGTTCAATATCATCTCATCGCTTCCGCAGGATCTGGGCACTCTTTATTCCAGGTTCATGTCCGGAAAGTCGATAGCGATAGCGGTTGTAGCCGCGGTGATCATTGCGGCATGCCTTTTGGCCATGGTGGTATTCGTTGTTCTGCTTTGTGATGCGGAACGCCGCATCCCGGTTCAGTATTCGGCCAAGATGCAGGGACGAAGGACAGTCGGCAACCAGGCATCGGTCATTCCCTTAAAGGTGAACACGGCCGGCGTTATTCCGGTTATTTTTGCAAGTACCCTGATGTCATTCCCGGTCATGATCGCACATTTCTTCACGGTGGATTACAACACGGTCGGCGGGAAAATCCTTCAGATGCTGAGTTCTTCCAACTGGTTTAAGAAAGAAGCCCCGATCTATTCGATCGGTGTGGTGATCTACATCGCACTCATCATACTGTTTGCCTATTTTTATACTTCCATTACGTTCAATCCTCTGGAAGTGGCAAACAACATGAAAAAATCGGCCGGTTTTATCCCGGGTATCCGTCCGGGCAAACCCACGAGCGATTACCTGAACAAGATCCTGAACTACATTATTTTCCTCGGAGCTACAGGACTTGTGATCGTGGCGATCATCCCGATCATTGTTTCAGGGATTTTCAATGTGGGACATCTTTCCTTCCTGGGGAACTCGCTTATCATTATCGTAGGAGTTGTTCTTGAAACGATCAAGATGATCGAATCGCAGATGCTGGTACGTAACTACAAAGGGTTTTTAAGTGACTGATCCCGTTAACTTGGCAAAGCTGATTTCCATGGAGGCATTATGAAAATTATCATGCTGGGAGCACCCGGTGCAGGGAAGGGAACACAGGCAATCAAGATTGCGGAGACTTATGGGATACCGCACGTTTCAA